>OBJP01000776.1_pt1 | contig 17934 bp, 16 predicted proteins | sample 1519821 | NCBI WGS metagenome assembly OBJP01 (sample SAMN04209218, study PRJEB22552) | human gut metagenome | biome: gut; material: feces | host: Homo sapiens | place: USA: Oklahoma | reverse complement strand
GGTAGAGCACTTGACTTTTAATCAAGTTGTCCGGGGTTCGAATCCCCGATGCTTCATTAATAGCGGAAATCTTCTGTGAGGTTTCCGCTATTTTATTGCTTTTGCAGAGTGTGAGAATGATTTTTCAGGTACACTCTGAGAATATGAGAAAATGCGGATATGGCGGAATTGGCAGACGCGCTGGTTTTAGGTACCAGTGGGCTTCCCGTGCAGGTTCAAGTCCTGTTATCCGCATCCAAAAAAGCACCGGTTAAAACGGTGCTTTTTTGTTTTACAGACATGGTTTTTTGTTGTATAGTTAAGTTATAAACAGGACAGGGAGATTTTGACTATGGATATACAGAAATTTCAGCAGAAACTTACAGAGGTGTGTGAACTTGGAGAGAAGAATGGCAAAGTATTGAAACCGGAACAGATAAAGGAATGCTTTGGTGAACTTGACCTGGATAAGTCACAGCTGATCAAGATATTACAGTATTTAAAATTAAAAGGTATTTCCATTGAAGGTGCGGAGGAGATCTCAGCAGCATCTCTGGCCGGCCCGGAAGAAGTATCCGAAGAAAAAGAAGAAAAAGTTCCTCTGACAGCGGAGGAAGAGGCATATCTGAAAGAATATCTGGAAGGTCTTGAAGAACAGGAGCAGGGAGAGAGAAGTGCGGAAGAACTTTTTGAACTGCTTTCAAAGGGAGATGCTCTGGCACAGGCAGAGCTGTCGCAGAAGTATCTGCGTGCAGCAGCCGAAATGGCGGTTGAAATGAACTGTGAGGAGATTTTTATCGCTGATCTGATTCAGGAGGCAAATATAAGCCTTCTGATGGCTCTGGGAGAGGAAGAACCGGAAGAGAAAGATGAGAAATGGCTGCTTGGACGTATCCGGTGTGGAATCCGCCATGCTATCGAGGAGCAGACACAGAGGAAATTTGAGGATGACTATCTGGTAGCAAAGGTGGAGAAGCTGGAAGCGGCAGTCCGGGAACTTACAGAGGATGAAGAGGATGAAAGTTCAAAGTTCAGTGTAGAGGAGCTGGCGATCATTCTTGATATGGATGAAGAAGAGATCAGGGATGTGCTGCGGCTTACAGGTGATGATAAATAATGCAGTGATGTAGCATTACGGGAAAGGAGAGGGTGATTATGAGTATTCCAACACCACACAACAGTGCAAAGAAAGGTGATATTGCAAAGAAGGTTCTGATGCCGGGAGATCCGCTGCGTGCGAAGTATATTGCGGAGACATATCTGGAGAATCCGGTATGTTTTAACACAGTGAGAAATATGTTTGGTTATACCGGAACTTATAAGGGTGAGCAGATATCTGTCATGGGCAGCGGTATGGGGATGCCATCTATGGGTATTTACAGTTATGAGCTTTATAATTTTTATGATGTAGAGAAGATCATTCGTATTGGTTCTGCAGGTGCGCTGCAGGATGATGTAAGCGTAATGGATGTTGTGATCGCCATGAGTGCATGTACGGATTCAAATTATGCAAGCCAGTATCAGCTGCCGGGGACTTTTGCTCCTACAGCAAGTTATGAACTGGTTGCAAGGGCTGTAGAGGTTGCGAAGGAGCAGGGTACACCGGTTCGCGTGGGTTCTGTTGTATCTTCGGATGCGTTCTATGGAGATAATCCGGAGAGTTCGAAGGCATGGAGAAAGATGGGGGTTCTCTGTGTGGAGATGGAGTGTGCGGCGCTGTTTATGAATGCTGCGAGAGCCGGTAAGGAGGCACTGGGGATTCTTACGATTTCGGATCATGTTTTCAGGGATGAGGCAATTTCTGCGGAGGCCAGGCAGACTTCGTTTAACAGGATGATGGAGATTGCTTTAGGAATTTAAGGGTTAATGACGACTGTTCTCAAGAAGAGCGATTGAAAAATTTTCCATATTGTGTTAATATCAAAACAATATGGGAGGTATTTTGAATGCAAATTAGAAAATCGGCGGAGGATTATTTGGAGGCAATTTTGGTGTTGTCTAAACAGGGGGGCGGCGTTCGTTCTATTGATATTGCGACGATGCTTGGGGTATCGAAACCGAGTGTGAGTCATGCGATGAAGCTGTTACGTGAGGATGGCTATATCGCGATGGATCGTTATGGTACGGTGACGCTTCTGGATAAAGGGGCTCAGATTGCAACGCATATTTATGAACGCCATACAGTGTTGAGTAAGATGTTGGAACGTCTCGGCGTAAGCCCGGAAGTTGCAAAAGAAGATGCGTGTAAGTTAGAGCATGACCTGAGCGATGAGAGTTTTACTAGGATAAAGGAGCACTTCCACAAGGTGATTGGGGAAGTTGAATAGCGGATAAAATAAACTCCCCCCGTCGGATGAATTTCTGACGAAGTGGGGAGTTTATTTTTTAAAGTTAGTCATCTACTATTTCTGTTACATAGCTTCCATGCCCGTCTATAGCAATAACTTTTTCTTTTCCATCTTCTGTTTGAAATATCCATGGAGCAGAATAAGGATTACGAAAAAAGGCTTACAACGAATGGTGGTGTGGTACAATGCTGTAGAAATAAGAATGCTGGAAAGCCGTATAGTCGTATGAAGGAGAAATTCACATGCAGTTTGATGAGAGGAAAGAGGGAATAGACCCTCTGACCTACGCTACATATTATTCTGTCTGCTTCTGTGGAAGCTGTGCAAGGATGATAGCGGCAAACATGATGACACATCCAAGGATTTCTTTAGTACTCAGTTGCTGTCTGAGGATGATCCATCCGGCTAGGACAGAGATGCAGGATTCCAGGCTGAGTATCAGGGATGCTACAGTTGGGTTCATGTTTTTCTGACCGATAATCTGCAAGGTGTAAGCTACTCCGCATGACATAACACCTGCGTAGAGGATTGGCTGCCATGCTGCCAGGATGGATGAGAGTTCCGGATGCTCAAGGAGCAGAGCGGGAATGCTGGAAAGAACTCCACATGTCAGGAACTGAATACAGGAGAGCTTTACTCCGTCTACTTTCGGAGAAAAGTAGTCGATGACCAGTATGTGCAGTGAAAATAGAAATGCGCATACCAGTACGAGCAGATCTCCTTTTCCGATAGAAAATCCATCTGTGATGCACAGGAGATAAAGTCCGATCAGAGCCATTGCAACGGCAGCCCAGATAAATTTCGTGCATTTTTTGCCAAGGAACAGTCCGATGACAGGGACGATCACAATATAACAGGCAGTGATAAAGCCGGCTTTTCCGACGGTTGTATACTTGATGCCGAACTGTTGGAAATTGCTTGCCAGACAGAGGCAGATACCGCAGGCGATACCGCCGATAATCAGAGTTTTTTTCTCCTGCATATTGGATACAGTATTACTTGAGGTGTCAGATCTGCCAGATGCTTTGGAAGCAGAATCTGAAGGATAGTTTCTCTTTTTCAGAATAAAAATCAGTGGAATCAGAACGACTGCTCCGATAAGGGAACGGACAGCATTAAAAGTAAAGCCTCCTACGTATTTCATTCCTACACTTTGAGCTACAAAAGCGATACCCCAGATGATCGCTGCGAGAAGCAGGAGCAGGGAATTTTTTAATGGAATCTGTTGTTTTTGCATGATGTGTGTAATCCTTCCTTATATTAATGTGTAAATAGAATGTATAAAATGTGGATAAAACAAAATATTTATTCATTCAGTGTGGACAGAAGCACTGAAATTTTGTAACTGTTCAGTGCCCTCATAGTTATAAAATGTTTCAAATATATTTTAAGAGCGCCTGTGCTTCATTGATCTGAAAATGAATAAACACTTTCATAATTATACATCATAGATGTAAAAAGAGAAAGACGATTATAGAAATAAAAAGAAGCCTCTGCAGGAGACTTCTTTTTATTTCTGTGTAATTTAAAATATAATCATATAAAATGTAAAGCAGTATTGATTGTAGAGCCATGTGATGAAAGTGAATGCTTTTATCCGCCTGACTCTTGATTATGATATTTATATCAGATAAAGATATATTTCAAAATAAACAATACAGCCAGTACATACATCAGTACACTGATCTTCTTTTCTTTTGCTTTACCTGTAACAACGTTGATGATCACATAGGAGATAACACCCATGGAGATACCTTCAGAAATGCTGTACAGGAATGGCATTGCGATGATCGCGATAAATGCTGGGATGGCTTCCGTCAGGTCGTTGAAATCAATCTTGGTTACTGATGTGAGCATCAGGAATCCAACGATGATCAGAGCCGGTGCTGTGGCAAAGGACGGGATTGCCAGGAAAATCGGGGATAACAGCAGTGATAATCCGAAGAGGATGGCTGCTATCAGGGAAGTAAGTCCTGTACGTCCGCCTTCAGCAACACCGGAAGCACTCTCTACGAAAGTAGTAACTGTGGAAGTACCACACATAGCACCTACTGTAGTTCCTACTGCGTCAGAAAGAAGAGCACCTTTGATGTTTGGAAGTTTGCCTTCTTTGTCAAGCATATCAGCTTTGGAAGCAACACCGATCAGTGTTCCAAGTGTATCGAACATATCTACAAACAGGAATGCAAACATAATGACTACGAAATCAAGTGTGAAGACAATGGAGAAGTCCATTTTCATAAATGTGGGAGCCATGCTTGGAATGGAGATTCCGTTTGAAAAATCAGGCAGGAGGCTGAACCAGCCGGCTGCAGGATCAGGTTTGTAAAGTCCTGTCAACTGACAGATAATGCCAAGTCCCCATGTGATCAGGATACCCCAGAGAATGTTTCCTTTTACACTCTTAACAAGAAGGATGGCGGTGATGAGAAGTCCGATCAGCGCCAGAAGAACTGTAATTCCTTCTGTATTGAAGGTTCCGCCGGAAACGGAGGATTTAAAGGAAAATACACTTACCAGAGTGGAGTCGTTGTTAACTACGATCTTAGCATTCTGCAGTCCGATGAAAGCAATAAACAGTCCGATACCAACAGATACTGCATGTTTCAGGTTCATTGGGATCGCATTGAAAATTGCCTCACGCACATTGGTCAGAGATAACAGGATAAAAATAATACCCTCTACAAATACAGCTGCCAGTGCCTGCTGCCAGCTGTAACCCATGCCAAGAACAACAGTGTAGGCAAAGTAGGCATTCAGGCCCATGCCAGGTGCAAGAACGAATGGATAATTAGAAAGCGCAGCCATCAGACAGGTGGCAATAAAGGATGACAGTGCGGTCGCTGTAAAAACAGCTCCTCTGTCCATGCCGGATGCTTCCAGAATGTTTGGGTTTACAGCCAGAATGTATGCCATTGTCATGAATGTGGTAATACCTGCCATAACTTCGGTCTTTACATCTGTGTGGTTCTCTTTGAGATGGAATAATTTGTCAAGATTCATAATCTTTCCCCCTTTTGATTTTAAAAATTGCCGGCCGTTTTGTGGTGCCTCAGATAATCATCCCGAAAAAACAGGGTGAAACTCCTGGAATCAATCGTCCCGGCATATCGTTTTGTTAACGATATGCCGGAAAAACACCATCAGAATCTGTATTTCCTGCAGTTACAGAATCTTTCTTCCGGCTACATATTTAGCGGTAATATTACGGTCATCGGAAAGGTAGATCAGTCTTTCAAGTCTGTCCCTCGGAGAGAGCTTCAGTGGAGTTGGAATAGTGCTGTCATTAAGCACAACCGCATCAAATTCATACCCCTCCTTAAAGCTTCCAACCTTTCCAAAGAAGGAACCGCCTCCTTCTGTTCCCATATAAAAGGCCTCTTCAACAGTAAGCGGCTTCATGGAAGAATCAACCAACCGCCAGTACAGCTTGGAAACCTGAATAGCATCAGCCATAGCACGCAGAATAGAAACGGAAGTTCCACCTGCAATGTCTGATCCCAGTCCGATGTGTAAACCTTCGTCCAGATAACGTCTCACAGGAGAGATACCTGAGGCGAGATTTGTGTTAGACTGCGGACAATGAGCAATATAAACGCCCTGCTTTTTCATAAGGGCAATTTCTTCATCCGAAGAATGAACACAATGAGCCATGATCGTCGGACAGTCACCGCCGAAAAGATCAAACTGGCTATATGCTTCTCCATAAAAATGTGTATTTGGGCAAAGCTCCTTCACCCAGGCAATTTCACCGAAATTCTCAGAAAGGTGAGACTGCATCGGCAGGTGATACTTTTTCTGAATCTCCGAAAGCTTCTCCATCAGTGCATCAGAACAGGACGGAGTAAATCTCGGAGTAAGGATCGGCTTTACATTTTCAAATTTATCAAGCGTATCCTTAATCCACTGAACCGTAGCATCAGCAGAAGCCTGAGCACTCTCTTCCTGCAACTGCGGAGAACCATTACGGTCCATATTTACCTTGCCGACCATAGCCTTTATTCCGGTTTTATCCAGCTGTTCCATCAGGATCTCGGTAGCAGGGACATGCAGAGTTCCGAAAATACATGCTCTTGTATTCGGGCTCTTCTTCATATCCTCAGTGAAAATAGAATAAGCCTCTTTTGCAAACTCTGTATCTTCATAACGTGCTTCCTGCGGAAAAGTATAAGTATTCAGCCAGTCCAGCAGCTCAAGATCCATACCCGAGGCACGAAACGTATACTGCGGAGCATGAAGATGCAGATCAGTCAGTCCCGGAATGATCAGCTCATCGCCAAAATCTGTACATGAGATTCCTGCAAATTTCTCAGGAAGCTCATCAAACACCCCTGCACATCGCCCATCTTCACATACTAAATATCCATTTTCAGTGATGGAAAGTTCTGTCAGAGAATTACTGTAGCAAATTGTTCCCTTTAAAACAAAAGTCCGTTCGTTCATAACCATACCTCCTTTTTGTGGTTAAGGAAAGGCAAAAAAAATCTACCGATGCTGCCTTTACCTCATTCTTTCTCCCTGGGGAGAGAACTTATAGACAACTATTACGGTAGTTGGTAGAAACGTCCAACCGATTATGGACATATATAAGTTTACTTATATTGTTTATAAAATGATTATAAAATATTTGTAGTTAACTGTCAATTCCTTTCTGCAATTTAATTTAATATTCTTTTTGCATTGCTATTTGATAATTCATAGTCTATAAAGCATTTTACAGGCAGAATTTATATAAAGTATATGATATCCCATGTGAACTTATACAATCTCTTTCATATTTAAAGTCTTTCTTATTCATGTAGGCTTTTAACATGCGAATTGATACGATATTTTCCACCTTCCAATTACCAGCTTAGAAAAATATTTTATCTGCTATGCATTTGCAGGCATCTTAGAGATTCTTAGTCCTCTTAAATCTGCGTTATGAGAAGAAAAGTCCATTGCCTGAGCACTAGCGAGCAATCATAGACTTTTCTTCTCATGCTTTTAGCAGATTTCAGATGACTTAGAATCTCTTAGATGACGAAACCGCATAGCAGATAAAATATTTTTCTAAGCGTCCGTTTTTTGGGAAAATATGATATAATACTCTCCAATATCAAAAAGAAAGGAAAAACAAACATGCAGCTAGACAAAGAAAACATGAAAAAAATCCGATGGCTCATCGCATTCGCAATTCTCTTATACCTGGGTGTCCAGAACCTGCACATAGTCATCAGCACTGTCAGAGTTCTGCTTGGCTTTCTCTTTCCGTTCATCATTGGCTTTGGAATCGCTTTTATCCTCAATATTCCAATGAAATTCATAGAACATCATCTGTTCGGAAAAGCCTTGAAACAAGAGAAAAAAACAGCACAAAAACTGGCAAGGCCGGTCAGCCTGGTGCTTTCTATCTGCTTTGTGATCTGTATAATCGTGATCGTTATGCTGGTAGTAGTACCGGAACTGGGGGCAACATTCGTAAATATAGCGAAAAAGATAGAAGAAAACATTCCGGTCTTCCAGAAATGGATCGACAATGTATTCGGAAACAATCCGGAAGTTGTGAAATGGGCGCAGTCTCTTGACATTGAGCCGGGAAAAATAATCGATTCTGTACTCGGCGTACTGAAGAACGGAGTCAATAACATTGTTTCCTCCACAGTGTCCATCACCATGGGACTTCTGACTACTGCAATGAATGTATCCATTGGCTTTGTATTCGCCTGCTATGTCCTTTTGCAGAAAGAAAAGCTCCTGCAGCAGATAAAAAAAGCAATGTACGCAATGTTCCCGGAAAAACCGGTCAGATACCTGGCACATGTATGGAATCTGGCAAACAGGATTTTTTCCAGCTTTATTACCGGACAGTGTATCGAAGCTGTGATTCTTGGAAGTATGTTCTTTGTATCCATGACAATCCTGCATTTTCCATATGCAATGCTGGTGGGTGTCCTGATTTCATTTACAGCATTGATCCCGCTGTTTGGCGGAATTATCGGATGTTGGGTAGCATTTTTTCTGATCCTTATGATAAGTCCTGTAAAAGCAGTTCTGTTTCTGGGACTTTTCCTTATCCTGCAGCAGATAGAAGGAAACCTGATCTATCCTCATGTGGTAGGTGGTTCTGTCGGGCTTCCATCCATCTGGGTACTGGTAGCTGTAACACTTGGCGGCAGTCTGATGGGAATTGCGGGAATGCTGATCTTCATTCCGACAGTATCTGTCATCTATACACTTTTCAGAGAGTGGGTATATGCCCGTCTTGAGAAAAAACAGCTTGTTTTATGACGAAATGATTCGTGATGTGTAGAAAGATGTATTATTGTCCGGATAAACTTGGTAACAAATTTGTAAAAGGACTGTAAATCAGTGTAAGGTCTCTGTAATTGTAATTAATTCGATATTTCTGTATTATAGTGATATCTGGTTAAAAATGGAAGGAGATCTTAAGATGGACATCTTAAAAGGTAAACGTTATGATATTATGAATGTGCTTTGGGAAGAGGGAAGACCATTGTCTGCTTTTGAGATCAATGACATTGCACCGGAACTGAAAATGCCGACAGTAAGAAGATGCCTGGAGCTTCTTTTGAAAGAGAACCTGATCCAGGTTGCGGGAACTTCAATGAACGGCAAGGTGTATGCAAGAAATTATACCCCTCTTCTTTCAAGAGAGGATTATTTAAAGGGAAATGCCAAAAGCAGAAAGATTAATCCGGTGGAAATGATGAATGCGCTTCTGGAATCTGATGGGATTACAGTGGAAGAGCTGGAAAAACTTCAGGAGCTTATCGATAAGAAACGTGCGGAACTGGAAAGCAGATAATCATAAACATAGCAGATAAAAACGGACATGGCCATCTGGCTGTGTCTTTTTTGTGCCATTTTTTACAGAATTGCAATACTGTATCAGGTAATAAAAACAGCCAGATGAATAAAGTGTCCATCTGGCTGAATCTGTTATCAATTAATTATTTCTTGTTCTGCTCAACTTCTTTTAACATCATAGCGCGAACTTTCAGTGGAAGTCCGAACAGTGTGATGAATCCATCTGCATCGTGGTGGTCATAGAGGTCACCTGTTGTGAAAGATGCAAGAGATTCATTGTACAGGCTGTATGGAGAAGTTGTACCGGCTTTGATGATGTTGCCTTTGTACAGTTTGAATTTAACTTCACCTGTTACATATTTCTGTGTGGACTCAACGAATGCCTGAATTGCTTCACGAAGCGGTGTGTACCATTTTCCTTCGTATACAACCTGAGCAAACTGGCTGCCGAGTTTCTTCTTGGTTTCCATTGTCTCGCGGTCGAGTGTCAGTTCTTCGAGCTGTTCATGAGCTGCCATAAGGATTGTTCCGCCAGGAGTCTCATATACACCACGGGATTTCATACCAACAACACGGTTTTCAACGATGTCAACGATACCGATACCGTTCTCGCCGCCTAATTTGTTGAGCTCTGTGATGATCTCGGAAACTTTCATTTCTTTGCCGTTTAATGTTTTCGGAACACCCTGCTCGAATGTCATGGTAACTTCTGTTTCTTTATCAGGGGCTTTCTCAGGTGTAACACCTAAAACAAGCATGTTGTCATAGTTTGGAGCCTGGGAAGGATCTTCCAGTTCCAGACCTTCATGGCTGATATGCCATAAGTTTCTGTCACGGCTGTAGCTGTGGCTTGCATCGAATGGAAGGTCGATTCCATGAGCTTTACAGAATGCAATTTCATCTTCACGTGACTGCATGGTCCATTTGTCTGTCATACGCCATGGAGCGATAATCTTGATGTCAGGAGCAAGAGCTTTGATGCCAAGTTCGAAACGGATCTGGTCATTACCTTTACCTGTTGCGCCGTGGCAGATAGCAACTGCACCTTCTTTACGTGCGATCTCAACTAATTTCTTAGCGATTGCCGGACGGGCCATGGATGTACCAAGGAGATATTTGTGTTCGTATACAGCACCTGCCTGTACACATGGAACGATGAAGTCATCACAGAATTCATCTACGATATCTTCGATATATAATTTGGAAGCACCGGAAAGCTTTGCTCTTTCATCCAGTCCGTCCAGTTCGTTTCCCTGACCGCAGTTTACGCAGCAGCAGACAACATCGTAATCAAATGTTTCTTTTAACCATGGGATTAAGGCTGTGGTATCAAGACCGCCTGAGTATGCTAAAACGACTTTTTCTTTCATGATTGTATTCCTCCTGAAATTGGATTTTATTATTTTCCTGATTTGTAAAAATTTCCTGAGATATCCGTTTGCCGAAAGTAAATGAATAGGTCGGGAGTTCAGCGCATTATTTTTGAATAAATGCGGTAATTTCTGATTGGAATTTTTGAATAAATATTCAATGCGGAACAAGATGATTTCGTGTGATTCCGCTTAACAAGTGATAATATACACCTTTTTTTATAAATATGCAATAGAAAAATGCAAAAAAGTTTTATCTGTTTTTGCATAAATATGCAACATAATATAGGAAAAGACAGGGGAAAATTCGTGAAGCAAAATAGAATCCATGTAAAAACATTGAAAAATGACTATTGCATATTATGCATGTAAGATGTATAATTAGTCCAGCACTCTGATAGAGTAAAGTTTTACTATGAAATGAAGATCGCCGGATGAGGCGAAGATGGAGGAATTATTATGATTAAAGCAGGAATTATCGGTGCCACAGGTTATGCAGGTAACGAGATCGTGAGACTGCTTCTGGGACATAAAGATGTGGAAGTTGCGTGGTATGGTTCAAGAAGTTATATTGACCAGAAATATTCAGATGTTTACCAGAACTTTTTTAAACTGGTAGATGCGAAATGTATGGATGATAATATGGAAGCGTTAGCTGATGAAGTGGATGTGATCTTTACAGCTACTCCTCAGGGACTGTGTGCTTCTTTAATTAATGAAGGAATTCTTTCTAAGGCGAAAGTTATTGATCTGAGTGCGGATTTCCGTATTAAAGATGTGAAGAAATATGAGAAATGGTATGGTATCGAGCATAAAGCTCCGCAGTTTATTGATGAGGCGGTTTATGGTTTATGTGAGATTAACCGTGAGGATATCAAGAAAGCCAGACTGATCGCAAATCCGGGATGTTATCCGACATGTTCTACATTGTCAATCTATCCGCTGATCAAAGAAGGACTGATTGATCCGTCTACCATTATTATTGATGCGAAGTCCGGTACTTCAGGAGCTGGACGTGGAGCGAAGGTTGCTAATCTTTTCTGCGAAGTGAATGAGAATATCAAGGCTTATGGTGTTGCAAGTCACAGACATACACCGGAGATTGAGGATCAGCTTGGTTATGCGTGTGGCAAAGAGGTGCTGATTAATTTTACACCTCATCTGATTCCTATGAATCGTGGTATTCTGGTGACTGCTTATGCTTCTCTGACTAAGGATGTTTCTTATGAAGAGGTGAAGGCAGTTTATGATAAGTATTATGAGAATGAGACTTTCGTTCGTGTGCTGGATAAGGATGTTTGTCCGCAGACTAAGTGTGTGGAAGGAAGTAATTATGTGGATGTGAACTTTAAGATTGATCCCAGAACTCACAGAGTTATTATGATGGGGGCTATGGATAATCTGGTGAAAGGTGCTGCGGGACAGGCTGTGCAGAATATGAATCTGATGTTTGGACTTAAGGAGGCTGAGGGACTGCTGCAGGTGCCGATGTGTCCGTGATAGATTAATGGAAAGGGACGCTCCGGAAATTATTTGTTTTTGAACGCGGTTTCGGGGCTTAGTAACTCTAAGTGTTCAGAAATTTGCTAAAAGCGTGGAAAAAAAGCTCAAACTCGCTGCGCTCAGACAGTGAGCTTTTTTTCCACAACGCAAATTCCTGAGCACTAAGAGTTACTACAGTCCCTGCAAATGCGTTCAAAAACAAATAATTTCCGGAGCTGACTTTTCCAGTAACTGGATGGCGACTGCGCAGGGGACCTGCGGCAGTCTGGGGAAGTTGTGGATATGTAAGGAGGATTTGATTATGAAGATTATAGAGGGCGGCGTTACGGCGGCTAAGGGATTTAAGGCAGCGGCTGCTGCGGCTGAGATTAAGTATAAGGGCAGAACGGATATGGCTATGGTTTACAGTGAGGTGCCATGTGTGGCTGCGGGGACTTTTACTACCAATGTGGTGAAGGCTGCGCCTGTTAAATGGGATCAGGATATTGTTTATAATCATCCGTCTGCACAGGTGGTGATCTGTAACAGTGGTATTGCCAATGCATGTACTGGTGCAGAAGGTTATGGTTATTGTAAGGAGACTGCAGATGCGGCTGCTGAGATTCTTGGGGTGGCTGCTGACAGTGTGCTGGTTGCTTCTACAGGTGTGATTGGTATGCAGGTTCCCATTGACCGTATTAAGAATGGTGTGAAGATGATGGCGCCGAAGCTGGATGGTTCTCTGGAGGCTGGTACTGAGGCGGCGAAGGCGATCATGACTACTGATACCAAGAAGAAAGAGGTTGCTGTTCAGATTGAGATTGGCGGTAAGACGGTTACTGTTGGTGGTATGTGTAAGGGTTCCGGTATGATCCATCCGAATATGTGTACAATGCTTGGGTTTGTTACTACTGATGCGAAGATTTCCAAGAAGATGTTGCAGGAAGCGTTAAGTGAGGATGTTAAGGATACTTACAATATGGTTTCTGTTGATGGAGATACTTCTACCAATGATACAGTTCTTCTTCTGGCCAATGGTCTGGCTGAGAATCCGGAGATCACAGAGAAGGGTGAGGATTACGAAACCTTCAAGGCTGCGCTGAATTATATCAATACTACTCTGGCGAAGAAGATCGCAGGTGACGGAGAGGGTGCGACTGCACTGTTTGAGGTGAAGATCATTGGTGCAGAGTCTAAGGAGCAGGCAGTTACATTGAGCAAGTCTGTTGTTACTTCTTCTCTGACAAAGGCTGCTATCTACGGACATGATGCAAACTGGGGAAGAATCCTGTGTGCTATGGGATATTCCGGTGCGAAGTTTGATCCTGAGAAGGTGGATCTGTTCTTTGAGAGTAAGGCTGGTAAGATCCAGATTATTGAGAATGGTGTGGCTGTGGATTACAGTGAAGAAGAGGCAACGAAGATTCTTTCTGAGGAAGCTGTCACAGCAATCGCTGATGTGAAGATGGGTGATGCCACAGCAACTGCATGGGGCTGTGACCTGACTTATGATTATATAAAAATCAATGCAGATTACCGTTCATAACAAAATTCTGTGAATAAGGGTGATTTTAACCGAATCAGGTAAGTCTCCTGCTTTAATTGCGAAAAGCAATAAGCAGGAATGGAGAACAGATATTGACTGGAAAAAGGAGAGAATAATGGTTAATCAGAAATATTTGGACAAGGCGGAGGTGCTGATCGAGGCGCTTCCTTATATTCAGAGATTTAATCGTAAGATTGTAGTTGTAAAGTACGGCGGAAGTGCCATGCTGGATGATGAACTGAAGAAGAATGTGATCAAGGACGTTGTTCTTCTGAAGCTGGTTGGTTTCAAACCGATCATCGTTCATGGCGGTGGTAAGGAAATCAGTCGCTGGGTTGGCAAGGTTGGTATGGAGCCGAAATTTATTAATGGTCTTCGTGTAACAGATAAAGATACTATGGAGATCGCAGAGATGGTTCTTGCGAAGGTGAATAAGGAACTGGTTGCCATGGTGGAATCTCTTGGTGTAAATGCTGTTGGTATCAGTGGTAAAGACGGTGGTCTGCTGAAATGCCGCAAGAAACAGACAGAGGGTGGAGACATCGGATTTGTTGGTGAAGTTACAAAGGTTGAGCCGAAGATTCTGGAGGATCTTCTGGAGAAAGATTTCCTGCCGATCATTTTCCCGGTAGGTTATGACGATGAGTTCGCTACTTATAATATTAATGCGGATGATGCTGCATGTGCCATTGCAGAGGCTGTTCATGCTGAGAAGCTTGCATTCCTTTCTGATATTGAAGGCGTTTATAAAGACAAAGATGATCCGTCCAGCCTGATCTCTGAACTTCATGTAGATGAAGCACAGAAACTGATCGATGACGGTTATGTAGGCGGAGGTATGATTCCGAAGCTGAAAAACTGTATTGATGCCATTGAAGAAGGCGTTAACAGAGTCCATATCCTTGACGGAAGAATTCCTCACAGCTTACTGCTGGAGATCTTTACAAACAAAGGTATTGGTACTGCGATTCTGAGAGAAGACGGGGAGAAATATTACAATGAACATGAATGAACAGATGAAGGAATCCGAAGAGAGTATCCTTCACACTTATAATCGTTTTCCTGTTGTTTTTGAAAAGGGACAGGGATGTTATTTATATGATTCCGAAGGAAAGGAATATCTGGATTTTGCAGCAGGTATTGCTGTAAATTCTCTGGGATATCATTATCCGGGATATGATGAAGCATTAAAAGATCAGATTGATAAGCTGATGCATATTTCCAACTTATATTACAATGAGCCGATCATTGAAGCAGGTGCGAAGCTGGTAAAGGCAAGTAAAATGAGCAAGGCATTCTTTACTAACAGTGGTACAGAAGCAATCGAAGGTGCTTTAAAAGCAGCTAAGAAATATGCATATGTACGTGACGGACATGCAGATCATGAGATCATTGCCATGAACCATTCCTTCCATGGAAGAAGTATCGGAGCTCTTTCCGTAACAGGAACTGCTCATTACAGAGAGCCCTTTGAGCCTCTGATGGGTGGTGTGAAGTTTGCGGATTTCAATGACCTTGAGAGCGTAAAGGCTCAGATCACAGATAAGACCTGCGCAATTATTACTGAGGTTGTTCAGGGTGAGGGTGGTATTTATCCGGCGAAGAAAGAATTTCTGGAAGGTCTGCGTCAGATCTGTGATGAGAAAGATATTATGCTGATCTTCGATGAGATCCAGTGCGGTATGGGAAGAACCGGACATTATTTTGCATGGCAGGCATACGGTGTACAGCCGGATATTATGACAAGTGCCAAGGCTCTTGGATGTGGTGTGCCGGTAGGTGCGTTTGTACTGAGCGAAAAAGCTGCCAAAGCTTCTCTGGAGCCAGGTGATCATGGTACAACTTACGGTGGAAACCCGTTTGTATGTGCTGCAGTCAGCAAAGTATTTGACATTTATAAGAATGATAAGATCATTGAACATGTACAGGAAATGACTCCATATCTGGAACAGAAACTGGATGAAATTGTTGCAAAACATGAATGCGCTGCAACAAGACGAGGCATGGGCTTCATGCAGGGAATCGTAATCCAGGGCCGCCCGGTTGGTGAAGTTGTAAAGGCTGCTCTTGCAAAAGGACTGCTGGTGATCTCCGCAGGCAGTGATGTACTGAGGATCGTACCTCCGCTTGTGATCACAAAAGAACACATCGACAAGATGGCTGTAATTCTGGATGAGTGTATGGAATAATTTTAGATATTTCAAGAGATATTTGAATATTTTTGCAAAATGCTCCGGGTATAATCAATAACTGATTATATCCGGAGCATTATTTTTGCAGAGAAAATACCATCTTTATAGGTAAAGTCACAGGCACCGCCGTTTTTGTCGGTAATGTGGCGGACAGATTCGATTCCTATGCCGTTTCCAGAGCGTTTGGAGGATTGGAAAATATTGTTTTTTTGCTGTATTTTGCCATCGAAGGTATTCTCCACATGGATCAGAAGGAGATGATTATGGTGGGGATAAACTTCCACGTTAAGCTTTCTGCGGGCGGGCGCTGTTTTTACACTTGCCTGGATGGCATTTTCCAGCAGATTGGAAAACACAAGGCACAGATTAATCTCATCTATGGAAAGATCAGCAGGCAGGGAAACCAGTGCATGAAAAGGAATGTTTTCTCTTTCTGCAATGGTGGAATAATATCCGAAAACACTGTCAACAGCCTGATTTTCACAGAAATGCAGGTTATAGTCAGAGATTTTGCCGGTTGCAGCAGAGAGATATTCTTTAATTTTTTCTATGTCACCCTGTTCTGCCATAGTGGACAGACGGACAAAATGATGGCGGATATCGTGACGTGCCTGCCTTGCTTCTTCAATGGCCATGCAGAGATTCTCGTATCTTTCCTGTTGAAGGGAAAGAAAATGGTTCTCCTGCTGAAGTCTGGCATTTCTGTTCAGGCTGACTGCCATCATAAGAAACAGGACATAGAACAGAAGCAGGATTATGAGCAGTACAAGACTGAAAACAATATAACACTGCAGAATACGCCCGGTATATAAAGTGCTGCGGTGTTTGGGAATCATAAAAAGATTCACTCCGATGAAGATTACCGGAAGGATCCAGAATACATACCAGGTCTGGGCAAAGTTCTCGTCTGTGACCATTGTCTGTACACAGTGGCAGGCAGGATACCAAGCTGCCAGAACAAACAGCAGGCAGATGACATTATAGAAAATTCCGGCACCAGTGTGCAACCACAGTTCGTTTTCTGTAATATGCAGGTCAGTAGTCATAAGTGCATTGACTGCCCGGGACAGACTTTTGACACATGTAAAAACTGCGAAGACTGCCAGAAAAATACTGACGGATTTCCAGACAGAGATTTTTAATGTTTTATGGTAAATGAGCATAATGACAGGCAGCAGAGGAAACAGGAACCATCTGGTGGGAATTTGCAGGGCACAGCAAACTGCCCCTCCCAAAATACAGATTCCCAGAAGAAGGGGAAGAAGCCATGCTGTCAGCTTAAGCGGTGTCTGCCTCAGATAGTTCTTTACAGGCAGATATGCCAGCAGTATGCCGGGAATGATTACGAAAAGTTCAAGTACAGGGCGAAGTATGTCAGTCATTTCAGGACCTCCTTTGGAACAGAAATTCCATAAATGTCTGTCTGGCGTTTTTCAGCAGCTTCCGGCTGACAGGGACATTGTTTCCGCTATCAAGGCGAAAGCCTGTTCCGTCAAAATCAACGGCATGCTCCAGATTGATCACAACGCCTCGGTTACATCGATAGAAACGTGAGTCCATTTTCAGGGAGGTTATGAAGGAATCAAAGGACTGGCGGGTGACCAGTTCCCTTTCACCGGCAGTGTGGATGTGGATCATGTGGGAAAAATGCTCTGCGTAGATTATTTTCCGGAAGGGAATCTGAATATTACTGCCGTTTACCTTTACATCTATGTATTTCCCGGAATCCGGGATGCGGGAAAGGATTTCATCGGCCAGTGCGGAAATATCATTTTCACTGTAGGGCTTTACAAGATAGTGCAGAGCCCGGACCTGGAATCCCTCTAATGCATGGTCGGTAGAAGTTGTTGTAAAGATCAGCAGACAGTCAGTATCTGATCTGCGAAGTTCTTTTGCTGTATCAATCCCGTTAGAACCATTCATATAAATATCCAGAAACACTACAGTGAAAGGACATTCCTTCGCTGCAGTGAGGAAAGTTTCTCCATTTTCATATTCCAATATATCTGTATGGACATTGCGCCTGGAAAACTGAGATTCCAGTCTGTTTCGTAACAGTGTCCGTTCTTCTGAAATATCATCAACAATTGCAATTCTCATAGTAAATCTTCCTTTATTTATAAAATGATGTTAGGGTCAAAAGGCATTTTGCCCCTAACTTGATATCTACGAATTGCTTCGCTGCAAAGCAGCTCCCGCAATTCTCA
>OBJP01000775.1_pt1 | contig 17948 bp, 17 predicted proteins | sample 1519821 | NCBI WGS metagenome assembly OBJP01 (sample SAMN04209218, study PRJEB22552) | human gut metagenome | biome: gut; material: feces | host: Homo sapiens | place: USA: Oklahoma | reverse complement strand
GTGGCTGCAAAGCAGCCGCCTAAAAATGTCAAGGTACTCGCTATTTTGCGTTTACAGAAGAATAGGAAAGAGAAAAGGTTTATTTTAGAGGGACATATTTGTCTTTTAGATAAAAATAATAAGGTGAATGTAATTAGTAGTTCTGTTTTTAAAAAAAATTGAATCCAGAAATGATTATTGTTATTGTAGATTCAGAAAAAATTATTGCAAAGAGAAATAAACATAAGAGTGAAAAGCTTGCATCAGAAGAATTTCTAATATCATTTCAGAGAGAAGAAATAAGAAACGCAAAAAAAATTGGAGAAATTATGAAAATTCCGGTGTTAATAGTAAATAACGATATAGAAGGATATGAACTTTTAAGAAGATATATGGAGGGATAGTGAAAATGAAAAATATTATTTTATCAATAAAACCAGAGTTTGTAGAAAAAATTTTGTCGGGCGAAAAAAGTACGAATATAGAAAAAAAGTGTGCAAAGAAAGTGTTGAAAAAATTTATATTTATGCAACTGCACCGATAAAAATGGTGGTTGGAGAAGTAGTTGTTACAGGCAAAAAGAAACTTAATAAAGAAAAATTATGGGAAGAGACTCAGGCACAATCAGGGATTACAAAGGAATTTTATAATAAATATTTTATAAATTGTGAGGAAGGGAGCGCTTATTGCCTTGGACAAGTTATCAAATATGAAAGAGGAAAGTCACTACAAGAGTTTGGCGTAAAAGTGGCACCACAGTCATTTGTTTATTATAGCGAGTCCTAAAAGACTGTTTTAAAGATGGAGACTATAGTGCTACGCTTATGAAATGAGGTATATTATGTTAAACATAGAAAAAGATAAGCTTAAACTTTTATTAGAATATAGAAAAAAGAAGTTAGAAAGACCTAAATATACCGGAATAGGGGAAATTATTTCAGGTGTATCTTTGGCTATTACACTTTTACTATCAGATATGAGTCAAATTACTTGCATTAATCCCTTGTATTTTCAAATTATTGTTTGGGCATTTACTTTAGGAATTACTATATACGGGATATATTCGCTTTGGGATAGTATTAAAAATTTTTATTCTGTAGAAAATTTATACAGCGAAATTGCCGATTTGGATCCTAAGATAGAACATCCTTTTAATATTATTTTAATACAAAACAGCAATGAATCGGGGAAATATCTTTTATTCAAAAGTAGAAGATGGAGTTGCTGGTTGTTTCCGAACTATCGATGCCTTAAAGGTACGTTTATTCAGTCAGAAGAAATAAATCACATTAAAGAGTGTTTAAAAAGAGACTTAAATACCAGAGGAGATATTGAAATTAAATATATTGGAAATGAAATTAGTCACAAATTCTCGTTTTCAGATAAAATAGAAAAAAAATATAATTTTCACTATTTTCAAATTACCAAGATTACATTGATGAATAATAAAAAACGTCCGTTTATATATAATGGAAAGCGATATTCTTGGAAAAGTTTAGATCAAATGTATGGGAGCAAAAATATTGTGAAGAAAAATAAGGATGTATTAGATTATGTTAGAAACAATTGTGACATGAGTTAAATAGAAATTGGTAGATGACTGAAATTTAGAAGAGATATAGCAATTTGTAAAGATTGTTGCTTTGGGGAGGTAGAGGTATCATGGAGATTTTAAAAGAGCTAGTACAAACAATGAGTGATTATATATGGAGTAACAATTTGAATATTGATAAAGTGACATTTTTTACAATTGTAATTGGACAGATAGCTATATATGGGATATTATTGACATTTTACCAATTTATAGCATCTTACAATGAAAGTGAAAATATTGCATCAAGATATTTAGGAATAAATACTAAAGAATATTTTTTGAGAAAGAATTTAAAAAATTTTGAAAGGTTTGTATTGAAGAAGACATTTAGAACTATACTCATATTAGAAATACTATATAAGCCTTTTATTGTAATATATGGTGACAAAATCCATTCGAAAATAATTAGTTTGATGAATTTTATATGGTTTGCTTTTGTGATATTTTATTTTTTATTTTCTGTTATTCTATTCTTTAAATGTGTGGAAAGTGTATTGAAAATAAAAGGAAATTTAGACGCAAAAACCAATGAGGAATTAATTCATGATATTGATAAAATGTTTTTGAAGAGAACAATAAAACAACGTATAGAACAGAAACCACTAGAGTTATTGAGGCAAGATTTAAGTCGTTTAAGAGAGGCGATTAAAATTGATAATAATTCTGATTTACAAGAACGATATAATGATTTAATTGATAAAATTTTTGATCTTTACATAAATAAAAAAATAAAAATAGAAGATACATTATTAAAAAGGGGTGTTCGGTGGAGCGGATATATAATAAATTATGAAAAACGTTTATTGCAAGAAATCATGGAAGGAAGATATTTTAATATTGATGAAAGAAATCTGAAGTCTATTTTTTATTTTCACATGGAGATGGTGAAGATAAATACAAAAACAGATCAACAAATATTTGATTTAGATGCATGGAAAAACATCGTATTAAGTATATATCAGAAATTATCCGATGAAGGGAAAAGAAAGATAATTTGCGATTTTCGCACAAATATTAATAAGAATAATAAACTTTATCAGGAATATTTTGAAAAGTGTATTTCTTCAATTATTAAAGATGAAATAGATAGGATTTTTAAAGGTGAACGAAAACAAGAAGAATTTATAGAAGTTTTTGGGAGGATAATAACAATTGGATTTATTAATAATCTTTATGCAGAAGAGTTAAAAAATAAAATTATTTATAATACTAGATTTGATGTAGAAAAACTCTTAAATCAGTTAAGGGAATGTAATCGCACATACTTATTTACATATATAATCATCTACTATTCAATTTATAAATCTCAGATTGATTGGAAGTATATTAATGTGAACACGTTGAAAGCTTTATGGAAGCAGCATGGCAATATGCAGGATAATACGGAGTATATAGTACAGAAACTGAATTTTGATGATAATGCTATAAGGAAAATATATATAAAATTTACGGAATATATAGAGGCAGATTTTGATGAAAAACTGTTAACTAAGATCAGAGAAGATAAAATATTAAATGTTTTTTATATTTGGGTTGTAAAAGTGTGTGTGGTTAATCAAGAAAACCTAAGATATTCAGTATATGAAAGTAATTTTGATGTAGATATAAGAATTATTAATGAACTTTCAAAACATGATGAGTTGCTTGTAAATAAAAATATAATCAATTGGGTATATAGAGTGAGATATGGTGAATTTATGCAACAAAGTTGCTTTCCTAAAAAACTGAATATTACACTTAGAAATCTTTTACTTACAAATATAAATATCCGAGTTGTTTTAAATTATGTAAGTGAAAACCCATATTTATATAGTGTGGATTGTATTGGAGAGTATTTGTTAATTAGAATACATGAATTATTACCTATTGCGGCTCAAAAAGAACATGTTATTAAAGAAACTATAAAAACAGCATTTATAAAAAGTAGAGAGAATGTGGATGAATATATAAATAGACTGGAAAAAGAATGTGATATTTGTAAGTGTGAAATTAATTATGTGCAAAGAATGAAAATAGAAGAGTATTTGGAAACATTTCGAAGAGTTATTTAAGCCGTAAGTCCCTAGTGAGATATCCTTGCGCTCGCTGGGGGAGGATATCTAGAATACGGTGTTTTATGGAGTCTGTCAAAATACATTGATATTTACCGATAGTCGCATTTCCTTTAAATTCAGTGATAGAAGGGACTTCCGGAAACATTATATAACTTAGATTTTTATACAGAATTGTATATCTATGAGTCAAAGGAGAACGAGACATTTGGAATATTATTTTATTGGAAAAATTATTGATAGGATAGTAGAAGTAAGTATTGAAAGTATAGAAGATAAGGCAATAGATAAAAAAAGGAAAAGTTTATTAAAGAAATATGTGGCAGATATACATAATCAGTTGTTAGAAATATATGGGACAGAAGAAATATATGATGATTTATGTAGAGTTATTTTAGAAGGCAATAATTTAGAACGATTGATAAAATTATGTGCAAACAATGATTACAAGAAGGCTACATGTCTAAATTTTATAGAAACTATTACGGAAGGTATAGAAAATACTTATAATAGAAATCAAGTTTGTCATATTTTAAAGATGGTGACTGATGAAGCATTTAAAAGGCTTAATCAATTAAAGGATCCGGATCATGTCGCTATAAAAAATATTATAGGTTACCATTCAGAAAGTATACAAACAGACATTAATAAATTGCAAAAAGAAGTAGAAGAATTACAAGGAATTTTGAGACCAACAATAAAATCTAAACAAGACGAAAGGTATAAAGAATCAAAAGATATTTGCAAGGGATGTAAGAAAGCAGTTACTTATTTTGTTGGAAGAGAAAAAGATATTGTAGAAATTAACCGTATAGTAGAGAGAACAATTGAACAAAAGGATAGAATTTCGATTTGGATTTACGGTATAGGAGGAATGGGAAAAACTCAGCTATGTAGAAAAGTTTATAAAGAATTAAATGGAACAATTTCATATATTGGCTGGGTTGAATATGAAAATGATTTAAGAACTTCATTAGTTAATAGTTTTCGCTTTATAGATAGAAAGGGTAACTTACAAGAACAGTATGAATTTGTGATTGATTATTTGAATTCCTTAGGTAAAGACGCAATTCTTTTTATTGATAATTATGATGGGAAATTTAATAATGAATTAGAAAAATTAAGATGTCATATAATACTATCTTCAAGGGTGAAAAACTCAGATATGTTTGATGGATATAAAGTAGGAGCACTTGAGTTTTCGGAATGTAAAACATTGTTTAAATATTTTTATAAAATTGAAGATAATGAAATTATAAATGAGATTATTCACATGACGGGATATCTAACGTTAGCAATTGAATTAGTTGCTAAAATAGGACAAAAACGTAAGTTGAGATTAGAGAAATATTATGAGGAATTGAAAGAAAAGGGATTTAATATAAAGACAATAGTAAAATCAAATTGGGATAATACAGGGGAGGAACTTAATGTAGCACTCTCTCAACATTTTAGTATATTGTTTGATATTGCTTTGATACAAAATGATTTATCAGCAATGTATATTTTGCAGAACTTTTCTGTCCTACCATATTTAGGAATAAATCACGAAAAAGTTTTAGAATGGTTTCATTTGGATGAAGAAGAAAATGCTCTTTTAGATTTGGTAGATTCAGGTTGGATTCAATGTTCTTTAGAGTATGAGTATATGATGCATCCAATCATTAGCTATACGATTAGAGAAAATAGTAATATAGAGATTGAAAATTGTAAAATACTAATACAAAATTTAACAGAGGAGATTGCGCTAACAGATAATGATAATTATTTAGAATATTTTTTTTATATGCCTTACGCTCTTTCAGTAGCAGAATATTTTTTGAAAAAAGAAGAAAAAGAATTTATTATTGAGTTGTATATTCACTTGGCAACTCTGTATCAAGTGAATGGAGAGTATGAAAAAGGATATCAGTGGGCATTTGAAGCAAAACGTTTATTAGACGGGAATAAGAAGTTTTATGAAAAGCCGATTTTAAAGAATAAACTGTATAATACATTGGCAGAAATTTGTTTAGATATGAGAAATAAAAATGAAGAATGTAAAAAATGGGCGGATATGGCAGTTCAAAATGATGCCGAAAACAAAAAGCTTATAGGAGAATTAAGGAGCGCAAATTCGTTTCATAATTTGGCATGTGCGTATATACAGTTGAATGAAAATGAAAAATCTATGTATTATGAGGAAATTGCTCTTGATATTAGAAAAAAGTATTTAGAAAAGGATAATATTAAAGTATTAAATGCAAAGCGAAATCTTGCTATGGTATATAGAAGAACAGGGAAAATTGAGGATGCGTATAGAATACAGAGGCAAGTTATTGAAACTATGCAAGAGATGTATAAGGATAATTTATATCATCCTAATTTACCAGTGGCATATAATATTTATTCCTTTATTTTAAAAGATAAAGGGGATATTGAAAGTGCAATTTATTATCAAGAGAAAGCAGTTGGAATTAGAGAGAAGAATAATATAAATGATCCAAAACTTGCTATTAATTATAATAATCTGGGGATGTTTAATTTACGAGCAGAGAAAATAAAGAAAGCTAAGGAATGGCAAGAAAAGGCAATAGAAATAGATTTGAAATTTCGAGGTTCGTATCATAATGATCTCGCAATGGATTATTTTAATTATGCAAAGATATTAAAAAAAACGGGGGAAGAGGAAAAAGAGCTTCAATACTTACAAAAGAGTAAAGAAATTTATTTGTATAATGAGAATTTAGAAGAGGTAGAAAGAATAGAAGAAGTTATACGAGAAATCCTTGAAAACAATGAAAACAAGTACTAAAAATGTTCTTATTGGAGCAATAGCAACGATTATAGGTGCAGCACTTGGAGCGGGGGCAATGCATACATATACAACTTATACGAACAGTAATGAAAATGATAATAAAAATAATAATTCTGTAGAAATCAATATTGATGGAAAAGCAGTTGATATGACAACAGATGAATATAAGGAGTTTGCTGACAAAATAACAGAAGAAAATGAAAAACTTCAAGAAGAAGTTGAATAGTTAAAAAAAGATTTGGCAGAAAATAAAAAGAAACAGGAAGCATTAATTTCTAAAGAGCAGAATGAAGAAGAAGCTAAAGAAGAAGGGGAAAATGGCGTCTCATTGTTAAGTGCAACTAAAACAATAAATCCTTGTCCAGGTTATGAAGAGGTGAAGGTTGGAACGATGTCTTTGAGAGGGGAAAACTACAGTAATGGCTTTATTCTCGAACCTTATGGAAGAGGCGATACAGATGGGGTTGAATTTAAATTAGGGAAGAAATATCAAATTATGTCATTTGATATAGGACATTTAGACGAAAGCAGTAAAGAGGGAGTATTTACTTTGACGTATTCATTAGATGGAGAAGTTCAACAGGAAATAAGCACTGAACCGGAAAATAGCGTGCAGCATGTAGAAATTGAATTGAAAAATGCAGATATTATTAAATTTAATTGGAGTAACACACAAGGATCGGCAGAGTATGGTGTAGCTAATGTTATGGTATATGAATAAGAGAAAATGGAAGGAGGTGTTATCTATGATTGACGCACGAAAGCTATTGGCTGAACGTGTAAATGAATTGTGCAGAGAAAAAGAGATTACATATGAGGAATTATCATCTAAGTCTGAAGTTCCTATTGAAACAGTATTACAGATGGCGGATGGTTCGGTGAAAAATCCGGGGATATTTGCAATCGCTAAAATTTGTGAGGGATTGGATGTTTCACTGAAAGATTTCCTTGATACAGAGGAATTTAGAAATATTATGATATAAAAAATATTCCTTGCGTCTTTCTTTAGAAAGTGCTATGATACCGTTATGTTCATAAAAAGTAAAAGGAGAAAGAACATGAACATTCAAGAATATGATTTGATGAACTGCATAATGGAGCAGGAATATGTGAACCAGAGAATTCTATCAGAAATAACGGGATATTCTTTGGGCAAGGTAAACAGTTCTTTGAAGAAGCTGACAGAATTAGGTTATTTAGATGAGAAAATGCAGTGTACCCCAAGGGTATATGAGGAATTAGAAGAAAAGAAGCCGGAAAATGCAATTATTCTTGCAGCGGGATTTGGAATGAGAATGGTTCCTATCAATGTGGAAGTTCCAAAAGGGATTTTAGAGGTGAAAGGCGAGCCGTTGATTGAAAGGCTGATTAAGCAGTTACATGAAGTCGGTGTTTTTAACATTGACATTGTTGTAGGATTTATGAAGGAGCAATATGAGTATTTAATTGATAAGTACAATGTAAATCTGGTGTATAACAAGGATTATATGACAAAGAACAATCTTTATTCTTTAAAGCGGGTTATGGATAAGCTTGGAAATACTTATATTTTGCCTTGTGATTTATGGTGCTTTGAAAATCCTTTTTCAGATAAGGAATGGTATTCCTGGTATATGCTCAGCAACAGAGAGGTTGAGGAGAGCAATGTAAGGATTAACCGCAAGAAAGAGATTGTGGAGACTAAGAAAAACGAACTGGGAAATCAGATGTTTGGCATTTCTTATATTTTGAAGGAAGAGGCAGAGGTTTTAAAAGAGAATATTTTACGTCTTTCAAAAGAAAGGGAATATTCTTATGCATTCTGGGAAGAAGCTGCAATGAAGAATGGCAAGATGATTTTAAAGCCTCGTGAAGTTTCTCAAAATCTGGTGTATGAAATTAATACGTTAGAGGAATTAAGGGAATTAGATGAAGATTCTAATCAGCTAAATTCAGATATTATTTCTTTGATTTCGAAAGTGCTTTCCTGTGATACAAAGGAAATTGTAGAGATAAAAGCTTTGAAAAAAGGAATGACAAATCGTTCTTTTGAATTTAGTTGCCGAGGAGAGCGTTATATTATGCGTGTTCCGGGAGAGGGAACAGATAAGATGATTAACCGTAAGAATGAATATAATGTCTATCAGGCATTGGAAGGTCAGAATATCTGTGATCCGGTTTGTTATATGTCTCCTGAGACAGGATATAAAATCACTAAATTTTTAGATAATGCCAGGGTATGTGATCCTTATGTAGAAGAAGATGTGCAGAAATGTATGAAAAAGCTTCGTGGATTTCATGAATGTAAGCTTCAGGTAAACCATGAATTTGATTTGTTTGGTCAGATAGAATATTATGAATCGTTGCGAAACGGAGCAAAGTCTATATATCGTGACTATGAGGAAACAAAAAGAAAGGTCTATGAGCTGAAAGCTTATATTGATAAAGCTCCTAAGAATATTGCTCTTACTCATATTGATGCAGTTCCGGATAATTTCCTTTTTACAGGGGATGAAATTCGTTTGATTGACTGGGAATATGCAGGAATGCAGGATGTACACGTGGATATTGCAATGTTTGCGATTTATGCCATGTATGACAGAGAGCATGTAGAGAAATTAATTGATGCTTATTTTGATAATGCTTGTGAAAGAGCGATTAGGATAAAAATTTATGCTTACATTGCGGTATGCGGATTTTTATGGAGCAACTGGTGTGAATACAAGAGTATCTGTGGTGTGGAATTTGGAGAATATTCTCTGAGACAATACCGATATGCAAAGGATTACTATAAGATTGTGAAGGAAGAGTTTAGCAGGGAAGGAAAAGAAGAAAATGTATAAAGTAAAGCGTGCAATTATTATGGCGGCAGGGATTGGAAAGAGAATGCAGCCGGTGACATTGGAAACACCAAAACCTCTTGTAAAGGTAAACGGAGTACGAATGATTGATACCGTTATACAGGGACTTTTAGAAAATGGAATATCTGAGATTTATGTAGTAGTAGGATATTTAAAAGAGAAGTTTGCAGTTTTGGAGAAAGATTATCCTCAGGTGAAATTAATTGAAAACCCATATTATTCTGTTTATAACAACATTTCTTCTCTGTATGTGGCAAGAGAGCATCTGGAAGATGTGATTATTCTGGATGGGGATCAGATGATTTATAATCCGTCTATTCTGGCGCCGGAGTTTGAGCGTTCCGGTTACAATGCAGTCTGGACAGATGAAGAAACGGATGAATGGCTGATGAAGGTGGAGAATGGAATTGTGAAATCTTGCAGCAGAACCGGAGGTAAATCAGGCTGGCAGCTTTTTAGCATTTCCCGCTGGAATGCAGAGGATGGAAAGAAGCTGAAAAAGCATCTGGAATTGGAGTTTGAAGAAAAAGAAAACCGTCAGATTTACTGGGATGATGTGGCAATGTTCTGCCATCCCCAGGAATATCAGCTGGGAATTCGTAAAATGCAGGCAGGCGACATCATAGAGGTGGATAATTTATCAGAACTTGCCCAGTTAGATAGCAGTTACGAGAAATATTTAGGAGGAAATTCAGATGCAGAAAGACAGTAAAAAACAGATTGATTGGACCATTACTCTGGTTCCTCTTGGAATTGTAGTTGCCCTTAGTGTGTTATTTTTCTTTATGCCGGAGCAGTCTAATGCAATATTGAGCCAAATTCGTTTTTTCTTTGGTGATACATTTGGAACTTATTATCTGGTAATCGGACTTGGTGTATTTTTGCTTTCCATTTATATAGCAATGTCAAAGTATGGAGATATTGTGTTAGGTGGCAAAGATGAGAAACCAAAGTATTCCTTTTTTGCATGGGGCAGTATGATGTTTACCTGTGGACTTGCAGCAGATATTTTGTTTTATTCTTTTTCTGAATGGGTGATGTATGCAGCAGATCCCCACATTGCAGAGTTAGGCAGTATACAGGAATGGGCAGGAGTGTTCCCTATGTTCCACTGGAGCTTTATTCCATGGGGATTTTACCTTGTTTTGGCAGCTGCATTTGGGTTTATGCTCCACGTAAGAAAAAGAGAACGCCAGAAATATTCCGAAGCATGCCGTCCTTTATTGGGTAAACATACAGACGGATTAGCAGGAAAAATAATTGACTTATTAGCAGTGTTTGCTCTGCTGGCAGGAACAGCAACAACCTTTAGCGTTGCAACTCCTTTGATGGCAGAAGTGGTAAGCGAGCTGTTCCACGTTGAAATCAGTCGTACAGTAATTACGATTATTATTCTGCTTTTAACTTGCCTTGTTTACACCTATTCTCTTTTACACGGATTTAAGGGGATTAGTTTTCTGGCAAAAGCGTGTATTTATCTGTTCTTTGGGTTATTGGTGTTTGTTCTTTTATTCGGAGGAGAGACAAAATACATTATTGAATCAGGATTTGCTTCTTTTGGAAAGATGATCGGAGAATTTGTGGAGCTTTCTACCTTTACAGATCCTCTGAGAACATCTTCTTTCCCTCAGAATTGGACGATTTATTACTGGGCTTATTGGATGGTTTGGTGTGTTGCAGCTCCGTTCTTTATTGGAAGTATTTCCAGGGGAAGAACTATTCGCCAGACAATTTTAGGCGGATATGGATTTGGAGTGGGTTCTACACTGGTAAGTTTTGTGGTTTTAGGAAATTATTCTATGGGACTGCAGACATCCGGTGCAGCAGATTTTATTGCACAGTATCAGGCTGACGGAGATGTATATGGAATGATTATTTCTGTAATTAAGACACTGCCATGTGCACCGCTGATTTTAGTGTTATTATTGATTACGATGATTGCATTTTATGCAACTTCTTTTGACTCTATTGCACTGACAGCTTCTTGCTATAGTTATAGAAAACTGGGAGAAAATGAGAGTCCAAATAAGCTGATACAGTTAATGTGGTGTATCTTGTTGATTGTACTTCCTATTGGATTGGTATTTTCGGAAAGTTCTATGAGTAATCTTCAGTCTGTCAGTATTGTAGCAGCGTTTCCTATAGCGATTGTCATTGTGATGATTGCAGTCAGTTTTATAAAAGATGCGGGGAAATATTTGAGAGAGAAAAAATAAAAAGGAAGAGTAAGAAGACGAAAGCATTCATTTCTTTCGTCTTCTTTATTTTTTTATATTTATTGTAAATATTATAAGAAAAAAAGGATAATGAAGGAGTTTTTTTGTAAGGTATGGAAAAAATGAGAAAATATGCAAGAAAACATTAAAAAATGGAAAGAAATCTGCTATAATTATACGAAAATGCAAAAAAAGAAAACAATCGTACAAATAGGAGGTATAAAATATGTGTGGAATTGTGGGATATGTGGGAAAAGAAAATGCGGCATCTATTTTGATAGAGGGGCTTTCCAAGCTGGAGTATCGAGGATATGATTCTGCGGGTATTGCAGTGCTGGATAATAGCCGCGACAAAAAAGAAATTGAAATCATCAAGGCGAAAGGTCGTTTACAGGCGCTTCGTGAGATGACAGATAATGGAAAAGCGGTAAAAGGGTATTGTGGAATTGGTCATACCCGCTGGGCTACGCATGGTGAACCATCAGTGATTAATGCGCACCCTCATGTATCAAAGGATAAAAAAATCGCGGTGGTACATAATGGGATTATTGAAAATTATAAGGAAATAAAGGAATATTTACAGAAAAAAGGTTATGAATTTGTGTCACAAACAGACACAGAAGTAATCGCCCATCTTTTGGACTATTATTACAAAGGGAACTGTTTGGAAGCGATTACAAAGGTATTAGGAAGAGTGAGAGGTTCCTATGCGTTGGGAATTCTTTTTCAGGAAAATCCGGGAGTTATGTATGCTGTGAGAAAGGATAGTCCTTTAATCGTTGGGAAATCTCCTCAGGGAAATCTCATTGCATCTGATGTCCCTGCGATTTTGAAGTATACAAAGACCGTATGCTACATTGATGACAGAGAAATTGCCGAAATTAAGGCAGATGGTATACGTTTTTATGATATTGATCAGGAAGAATTGCAAAAAGAGTTCAAAACCGTGGAGTGGGATGCAAAAGCAGCGGAAAAAGAGGGCTTTGAGCATTTTATGCTGAAGGAAATTTATGAGCAGCCGAAAGCGGTGGCAGATACCATCAGTCCCAGAATTAAGAATGGAAAAATTGTAATTGATGAATTGGAAATGACAGATGAGGATATTAAGAAAGTCAGTCGTATTCAGATGGTAGCTTGTGGTTCTGCATATCATGTATGTGTATGTGCAAAATATGTATTGGAAAAGCTGGCAAAAATACCGGTAGACGTGGATTTGGCATCGGAGTTTCGATATAGGAACCCTCTTATGACAGAGGATACATTGGTAATTGTGGTGAGTCAGTCAGGTGAAACGGCAGATTCGCTGGCAGCTTTAAGGGAGTCTAAGAAAAAGGGTTATAAAGTGCTGGGAATTGTAAATGTAGTAGGAAGTTCTATTGCACGAGAAGCGGATAGTGTTTTTTATACATGGGCAGGACCGGAAATCTCCGTGGCTACTACAAAAGCGTACAGTACTCAGCTGGCAGCAGTTTATCTCATTGGATTACTTTTTGGAAAAGTAAGGGGTACGATTAAAGATAAAGAGTATAGAGAATATATTCACGAGCTGGGAAGACTTCCTGAGAAAATTCAGAAGATTTTAGATGAAAAAGAGAGGATACAGTGGCTTGCTAATAAGTATTCGCATACAAAAGATGTGTTCTTTATCGGAAGAGGTCTGGACTATGCCATTTCTTTAGAAGGTTCTTTGAAGTTAAAAGAAATATCTTATATTCATTCTGAAGCTTATGCGGCAGGGGAATTAAAACATGGCACGATTTCTCTTATTGAAGAAGGAGTTCTGGTAGTTGGTGCAGCAACACAACCGGATTTATTTGAGAAAGAGGTCAGCAATTTAGTAGAAGTGCGAAGTCGTGGAGCATGTGTCTTAGGGCTGACTTCTTATGGGAATTATTCCATAGAAGATATTGCAGATTTTACTGTGTATGTGCCTAAGACACAGGATGTTTTTACTACCAGTCTGGCTGTTGTTCCACTGCAGTTGCTGGCATATTATATTTCAGTTGCTAAGGGCTTGGATGTTGATAAGCCAAGAAATCTTGCAAAGAGTGTTACAGTAGAATAGAGATGGAAAGTGTACTATCAAATAAGGCACTAGTGTTATATATGGTAGTAATTGGAAAATAATAAGTAGTACACTGATAGTACCAAAAATGGAGGTACTATTTATGATTCGTTCACGAAAGATATTAGCAGATCGTATTAACAATCTGTGTAAGGAACAAGGAATAACTTATTATGCACTATCCTATAAATCGGCAGTTCCCCTGACTACATTGCTGCACATTGTAAACGGCTCAACCAAAAATCCGGGAATATTTACTATTCATAAAATTTGCGAGGGATTTGAGATTTCATTAAAGGATTTCTTTGATACGGAGGAATTTTGCGAAATGAGAGGAGATTTTGAAGAGGAAATGCAGATTTAATCAGTGGAGGATAGAAATGGCGGAGATAAGGGATAATCACTTTTCCAAGCTCTGTGAGGGAAAAGGGGAGTTGTTAAGTAAAGCGCTAAGAGACCGGATATTGGAACAGGATTTTATGAGAAAATCGAAGTTTCCGATTATATATGCTTCTGAGACTATTATGCGCTATCGTGCGGAAAAGACTGATATAAGCAGCAGAGAAAGTCTAAGAGAATTTGTTCAGGGACTTTTTTGCTCTTCTGTAAGTGGAGAAAGTATAGCAGGTGTAGCTGCATTTATAGGAAATCATGCAAGAGAACTTAGAGATTTGAAAGAGGGACAGGAGCGGGTTCTGGAAGGATATGCAATAGCGGTGGACTCTTTTAGTTTAGTACGTATAGATTATAGAATATGGGCACAAAAATGCGATGCCCGTTATATTTCGGCAGCAGCAGGAATTAGAGGTGTTTTAGATGTGAAAAGGACTCGCTGGAATGATTTTTTAAGTGCCTACATGGAGATTTTGAATTTGGGATTTCCGGAGGATATTTCACAGGAAGAAAAACAGGAGCAAATTACAAAATGCGTGGAAAAGGCACGTATGTTATTTAGACTTTTTCATGGAAACCTTGTAAAAAGTGAATAGAATAATATACAACTATACAAAATAATTGTATGGTTAAAGCGAAAAGAGCACTTTTTTGCCAGAAAAGTTCAAAAAGGTGTTCTTTTTTTACTATGTATGATAAAATAGGAGACAATGAAAACGATATTTGTGAAAGGAGAAGTAGAAGCTTATAGGCTTCATACAAAGACAAATGAAAAGTTTATTGATTTTAGGTGCGGGCGGTTTTGGTCAGATGATACAGGAAACAGCCAGACTGATTGGATATGCAAAAGTAGTATTTTTGGATGATGCAGCTAAAGGAGAAGATGTCATTGGAAAATGCTGTGATTATCAGGCATTTCTAGGAGAATATGATACAGCGGTAGCAGCTCTCGGAGATAACGGAATGCGCCTTTATTGGACAGAAAAGCTCATGGAAGCAGGATATAAAGTGCCGGCAATTATTCATCCGTCAGCAGTAGTAAGCCCAAGTGCGGAAATTGGCAACGGAAGTTTTATTATGCAGCGTGCAGTTGTTAATACACATACAGTCATTGAGCATGGTGTTCTTGTAAACAGCGGTGCGGTTGTAGACCATGACTCTCATGTTGCAAAGGGAGCACATATCGGACTGGGAAGTGTTGTGAAAGCAAATTGTAATATTGATGTAAAACGTAAAGTGGAGGCCGGCGAAGTGGTATTTTCTACCAGAAGAAAAATTGACGGCGTTACAAACAGAAATCTGGAAGATGCCTTATATGCTTTCGGATTTGGTAATCAATGCAGCTATGTGAAACCTTTTGGACAGGGACATATCAATGAAACTTATGCTGTTTATATGCCTACGGATGCAGGAGATGAGTTTGCATATATTCTTCAGCGAGTAAATAACAACGTATTTAAAGATCCGGCAGGGGTTATGGAAAATATTTTCGGTGTAACAGAATACCTTCGTAACGTTATTCGAGAGGAAGGCGGAGATCCGGACAGAGAAACTTTATCTTGTATTAAGACAAAAGCCGGATGCACTTATTTTGAAGACAGTGAAGGACAGCCTTGGAGATGTTATCATTACATTCCGAATTCTGTATGCTATCAGTTGGTGGAAGAACCGGAGCAGTTTTATCAGTCAGGAAACAGTTTCGGACATTTCTTAAAGCAGCTTGGTAATTATCCGGCATCCAGCTTAAAAGAGACCATTCCTGATTTCCATAATACAGTAAAACGTTTTGCAAATTTCCAGCGTGCTGTAAAGCGTGATATTAAAAACAGAGCCATTACCTGTCGCCCTGAGGTTAAGTTTGCTTTGGAAAGAGAAGCAGATTGCGGCGTTCTGGTAAAACAGCAGGAAGAAGGAAAACTTCCTTTACGAGTAACACATAATGATACGAAATTAAACAATATTTTATTTGATGCGGATACCGGAAAAGGACTGTGCATTATTGATTTAGATACTATTATGCCGGGCTTGGCTGCCAATGATTTTGGTGACTCTATCCGTTTTGGCGCAGCTACCGCAGAAGAGGATGAAAGAAATCTGGATTTAATGCACTTCGATATTTCCTTATATGAAATGTATGTGAAAGGTTATCTGGAAGGTACAGATGGTGTGCTTACACCTGAGGAAATAGAAAGTCTTCCATGGGGAGCACGCTTAATGACTTTGGAATGTGGTATGCGTTTCCTGACAGATTATCTGGAAGGAGATACTTACTTTAAGACAGCTTATCCGGAGCACAATCTGGTTCGTGCCCGTACACAGTTTCGTCTGGTTGATGAAATGGAACAACAGTTTGAAAAGATGCAGGAAATTGTGCGTCAGTATTGCTAAGAAAATGATTTTTAGATAGAATAATTACAAGGGCTGCCACATTAGGCGTACATGGAGTTGTTGCTTAATGAGCAGCCCTTATTATGCAGGAATTTAATAGAAGTGGAGGAAAATTCGTTGTCGGAAAATACAGATAAAATCATTTTGTTTGAACAGACACCAATTCCAAAGGCAGTTGCAAAGCTGGCAATACCCACAATTCTCAGCTCGCTTGTTATGGTGCTTTATAATCTGGCGGATACCTATTTTGTAGGAATGTGCAATGACCCAATTCAGAATGCGGCAGTTACCTTGGCAGCCCCGGTGCTTTTGGCATTTAATGCGGTGAACAATCTTTTCGGAGTGGGCAGCTCCAGTATGATGAGCCGTGCTCTGGGAAGAAAAGATTACGATACGGTATATAAAAGCTCTGCACTGGGCTTTTATTGTGCAATTATATCCGGTGCGCTATTTGCGTTGGCATGTTTTGTTTTTAATGCACCGTTGCTTCGTATGCTGGGAGCAAATACTGAGACTATGGCTGCCACAGGAGAATATTTGAAATGGACCTCTATTTACGGAGCAGTGCCTGCTATTTTAAATGTTGTTATGGCGTATATGGTAAGAGCAGAGGGTTCTGCGCTGCATGCCAGTATCGGAACAATGAGCGGCTGCTTTTTAAATATTATTTTGGACCCTGTTTTTATACTTCCGTGGGGCTTGAATATGGGAGCGGAAGGAGCAGGACTTGCCACCTTTTTATCTAACTGTGTTGCCTGTATTTACTTCTTTGTATTACTCTATAAAAAAAGAAAAAGTACTTTTGTGTGTGTAAATCCCAAACGCCTTTCTCTGGACAAAAATATTATCTGTGGAATTTGTGCAGTGGGAATTCCAGCATCAATTCAGAACCTTTTAAACGTTACGGGAATGACGATTTTGAATAATTTTACATCTTCTTTTGGTGCAGATGCAGTTGCGGCAATGGGGATTACCCAGAAAATCAATATGGTGCCTATGAACATTGCCATGGGAATTTCTCAGGGAATTATGCCTTTAATCAGTTATTCTTATTCCGGCGGCAATCATAAGAGAATGAAAGGAACACTGATGTTTGCCGCAAGAGCAAGTCTGGGATTTATTACTGTTGTGGCAGTTTTTTATTATTTAAGTTCCACACAACTGACAGAAATGTTTATGTCAAATGAAGCCATTATTTCTTACGGAACAAAATTTTTAAGAGGATTTTGTCTGGGATTGCCGTTTTTATGTATGGATTTTATGGCAGTAGGTGTGTTCCAAGCCGTAGGAATGGGGAGAGAAGCTCTTATTTTTGCGATTATGAGAAAAATTATTCTGGAAATACCGGCGCTGTATCTTTTAAATTATTTACTTCCTTTGTATGGACTGGCTTATGCACAGTTTGTGGCAGAGGTTGTATTGGCAGCAGCAGCGGTTATTGTGTTGGCAAGGCTGTTTCAGAAAATTGAGCAACAAAAAGTGATTGCCAGATAAAATAGACTAAGCTATACTGATAATGTTACCGCCTCCTATACCGGTACAGAAGGGAGGTGCGCACTATGGATTTAGTATTATCTTTTATTGTCGCTGTTGCGGCTGGTGTAGTTTGCCACTACATCATCAAA
>OBJP01000773.1_pt1 | contig 17968 bp, 10 predicted proteins | sample 1519821 | NCBI WGS metagenome assembly OBJP01 (sample SAMN04209218, study PRJEB22552) | human gut metagenome | biome: gut; material: feces | host: Homo sapiens | place: USA: Oklahoma | reverse complement strand
CCTCCATGTGAATGCGCAGGATGCGGATGGGCACCGTGTAGGAACCGTCCTCGCGACGCTCAGGCATCTGCAAGTTGGACGCATCGTAGCTGGCCAGGTGGCCGGCGCGCTGGTTGCCCTCGCGCATGGTCGACGTCATGGACGTGGACAGGCCCTCGGCGTTGGCCGAGGCGCTCGCCAGACTCTGCGCCTCGGCCTCACCAAACGCGCAGTCGGGGCGCTCGGCGGCACCGCGACCTGTCACGTCAAGATCCAGGTGACCGTACATGGCAAAGGCGACCGGACCCTGCGTGGTCTGGAAGTTCTTGGCCATGTCGGGATAAAAGTAGTGCTTGCGGTAGAACATCGAGTGGCGCTGGATCTCGCAGCTGGTGGCGAGACCGGCCTTGACGATGCTCTCGATGGCGCGCTTGTTGGGCACCGGCAGGGCGCCGGGCAGGCCCAGACACACCGGGCACACGTTGGCGTTGGGCTCGTCATCGTGGCTGAGCTTGCAGTTGCAGAACATCTTGGTATCGAGTGCGGTGAGCTCGGTATGGATCTCCAGGCCGATCACGGCCTCCCAATCCTGCAGGACCTCGGAAAGCTCCTTCATTACAGCTCGCCTCCCTTCCCGGCAAAATCGGGCGCGACGGAAAGCGCGGGCGCACCCGTGGCGGCATCGGCAAAGCCGCGCTCCAGGGCGCGGGCAAACGTGAGCAGCTGACGGTCCTTAAACGCCGGACCAACCAGCTGGGCAGAAACGGGCAGCTTGGTGTCCTCGCCCAGGCCCAGCGGCACCGAGATACCACCGTTGCCGCAGATGTTGAGCGAGATGGTGTACAGGTCGGAGAGGTACATCTGCGTGGGGTCGCTGATCTCGCCAAACTTAAAGGCCGTGCGCGGCGAGGCGGGCATGAGGATGGTGTCCACCTTGGCATACGCGGCGTCGTAGTCCTGCGTGATGAGCGTGCGGGCCTTTTGCGCAGCGTAGTAGTACTTGTCGTACACGCCCGAGCTCAGCAGGTAGGCGCCGAGCATCTGACGGCGCTTGGCCTCGGCGCCAAAGCCGTGGGCGCGCGAAAGCGAGCTCTGGTCGGACAGGTTAGTGCAGCCCTCCTCCTGATAGCCGTAGCGAATGCCGTCGAAACGTGCCAAGTTGGAGAACGCCTCGGCCGGGCCGATGACGTAGTAGGCGGCGATGGCGGCGTCCAGGTGCGGCAGGTCGACCTCGACCAGCTCGGCGCCCTGGTTCTGCAGCTCCTGGGCGGCGCGCTGAACAGCGGCCTTGACCTCGGGCGTCAGGCCCTCGGCCTCCATAAACGCAGGGATGATGCCCACGCGCTTGCCCTCGATGCTGTCGTTGAGGTGCTCGGTAAAGTCGACGGCGCAATCCTGGCTGGTGCAGTCGTACGGATCGTGGCCCGCACCGGTAAGCGCGTTCATGGCCAGCGCGACGTCCTCGACCGTGCGGCCAAAGGGACCCACCTGGTCGAGCGACGAGCCAAAGGCAACCACGCCGTAACGGCTCACGGCGCCATACGTGGGCTTAAAGCCCACCACGCCGCACAGCGACGCCGGCTGGCGAATGGAGCCGCCGGTGTCCGAGCCCAGCGAGAGCGCGACTTCGCCCGCGGCGACGGCGGCAGCGGAGCCGCCCGAAGAGCCGCCGGGCACGCGCTCGGTATCCCAGGGGTTGTTGGTGCGATGGAACGCCGAGCTCTCGGTGGAGCTGCCAAAGGCAAACTCGTCCATGTTGGCCTTGCCCATGGGCAGGCAGCCGGCGTCGAGCATACGCTGGACGCAGGTGGCGGTGTAGACGCTCTGGTAGTCCTCGAGCATGCGGGAAGCGCAGGTGGTGCGCGTGCCCACGAGGTTCATGTTGTCCTTAATGGCCAGCGGCACGCCCGCGAGCGGGGGCAGCGGCTTGCCTGCGGCACGGTCGGCATCCACGCGCGCAGCGGCCTCGAGCGCAAGCTCGGGCGACACCTGCAGGAATGCCTGAACCCCGCCCTCGCGTGCCTCGATGGCGGCAAGGGAGGCCTGGGCCACCTCGGTAGCGGTTAAGTCGCCGGCGGCAACGCCTGCGGCAATCTGGGCGGCGGTAAGGGAATCGAAGCTCTGCGCCATTACTCGCTCTCCCCCTCTCCCAAAATGGACGGCACACGGAAGTAGCGGTCGCGCGCGCTGCCGGCGTTTTCGAGCGCGACGTCGAGCGGCAGGTCGCGCTCGGGCTCGCGCAGGTCGTCGCCCATCACGTTGGACAGGCTTCCGATGGGATGGAACGTGGGCTCCACGTCGGGCAAGTCATATTGCAAGACGGGCTCGAGCATCTGGACGGCGTCGTTCATGTAGGACGTCATCTGGGCGAGCTCGTCATCGGTCAGTGCGATCTTTGCGTACTCGGCGATGCCGCGCACGTCTTTCTCGCTGAGTGCCATAGGCGCTCCCTTCCGCATAACAGATAAACCGCTCTAGTATACAAGGCAACGCCGCTTGGAGCAGGCGCTTTACCCAAATGCAGCGAAAACGTAACGAGGGCGGCGGTTGGCAGGCAGCGGGCTGGCGGTTCTGCAGCGAAACCGCACCGTCCACAATGAAAACCGTCCCGCCCGCAACGAAAACCATCACAACATTCGACGCTTTTCGTCAAAATCGCGATTTTCATCGAATGTTGTGATGGTTTGGAAGCCCCGCCACCACAAAGGTGCCTGTCCCCTTTGTGGTGGTTCTGGAGAATGTCCTATGCCGAGGCCTTGGCCTTGCGGCGTTTGCGGATCGTGTGGACCACGATGTCCAGCAGCAACAACAGAATGGCTACAACCACGATGAGCACGGCAAACTCGCGCTTGCCCCAGTGGCGGCCGGCGAGCGACTTTTGCTTATCGACGTCCTTCTTGCTGTACTTGGTGCGCACGCAATGCACCAGCAGGCGATGGTCGTTCACGCCATAGGGCGTGCAGGTGACGAGCGTCACCTTGTCGGCGCCGGGTTCGATGGTCAGCGACTCCATCTCCTCGGGCAGCACGACTTCGGAGTCCACCATCTTGTAGGCAAGCGTCTTGTTCATGGTGTGCAGCAGTACCAGGTCGCCGGGCTCCAGCGAATGGATGTCGTCGAACATGCTCAGGTTGCGCATGCCCGAGTGCGCGGTGAGCACGCAATGCGTCGAGGTGCCGCCCACCGGCAGGCTCGTGCCCTCCAGGTGGCCGACGCCCGCCATAAGGACCTCCTCGCTCGTGCCGTGGTAGATGGGCATGCTCACGTCGATGGAGGGGATCTCGACCCAGCTCATCATGGGGTCGCGGTCAAAGATGAGCTGCTGAGCGTAGGGCTCGATCTGGTCGGCGGGAAGCTCGGTGGCCTCGCCTGCCAGCTGCTCGTTAAAGGAGCGCGCCTGGAGCAGGATGCGCTCGCGCTCCTCGGCAGACAGCGCGTCCACGGTGCTGGACACGGTGCTGATTTGGTTGAACACGCCCGAGGCCTCGAGCCGGTCCAAGATCCACGGCCAGGTCATAAGGCCCACGCCAATAAGGATGATGACGATGGTGATGAGCCGGTCGGCCCAGCGCGGCAGCCGATTGCGACGGCGCTTGGGCTTTGGTTGAGGTTTGGGCTGAGGGTTTGAGCCACCGTTGCCCGCGGCGTTATTGCTCTTCATATGTTTGGCGCCCTGCACCATCGCCGGTCACTCCTCTACAGCTCAGGTTGTCTAAACAAATAATAGCCGATTAGCGAGCTCATGCGCCGGACAACGCAGCTAGGACCGAAACGCCGCCTACGGTCCAAATTCTTGGAGACCTTCTACAGCGCTTCTTGCCATGGATATTCCTTTCCAAACATGCGATCGACTTCGAGCTGAATTCGCTCATCGTCGATTGCCGCCAAAGATAGCGCAAGTGAAATGTCGTCGATACGGGAGGAGTCGGCAAACACAGGCGCATAGCGCCACACTTGGATCATCGCCGTTTCGTTATCCGGCAGTTCCCCATCTGCGACTTCAAGGTCACACAGCTCACGCCATGCACTTCTTAAGACAGCCTTTTGCTCCACGCCCGGCGCAGCGAGCATCGAACGCTTAGCGAGCGCCGTCTCCCCAGCGTCAGCAAGGCGGTCGATCTGCGGCGCCTTCCTTGCAAAAAAGACCTTCGAGACAGGCGAGGAGAGCTCTGCCATGTGCTCACTAAGCAGAAGATCCGCGGCAACGGGAAACACAATGACACGCCGCTCGCGCCGCTCGCGCCTTGCGAGCCCCCTGTCTACAAGCTCGGTTATGGCCTCACTCGCGCGGCTTGCCGAAATCCCAAGCGCACGACAAAGGTCATCGGAATGATATGACTCCTGCTCTGCTCCCCAGATTGCGGCAGCCTGCGCGTTGGATGGCATCTTGGTCGCGCGACTATGAAATCGAGTGCCGCTCCTCTCCGTGCAGGCCGCACCCATAAATGGTAGAAAAGCCTGTCTACCGGGGCAAACAAAGGGGATTCCTTGTGCGACCAATGCCTTGCGTTGGCGCGCATCGGCATCAGGAAACGAAACGACGACAGGAACCTCCGCACGCAAGGCTAGCTGGCTATAGACTCTCTTAGCCTCGGGAAGCCCGACGCCAGTAGGCAAACTTGCAAGCAAAAAAGAAAAACCGTTTGCGTCAACGGCGCGGACCTCAATCGACCGCAGATGCAGCGGCAAGTGTGCGGATCCAGGCCAAGTTTTAGCCTTGGCGGAGAGGCCTAGTGCTTCTTGTAAGTAGGTAAGCGCTTCGTTCATTTCCATCTTTTTCGCTTAGTTCCAGTTTATATTGGAATTATACATAATTATCGGAAATAACAAGATGTCTATCAGGCATAGGCCCGTATTTGAGTTTTCAAAATGTCCCGAATCGGCGAAGCGATTCGGGATACAATAGCTACAGGAAACGACGCATCCCGCGTAAATGATTGAGAGCGCGGGCGGCCTAGTTTTCAGCTTTAGTTAAATGCCCGGGCCTCTAACCCCGGGCATTCTTATTTGCGCTTGTTGCGGCGCAAATGCCTTCTACCGTCCGCACCGCGCGTGCGCCTACGGACCTTAAACCGAACCTCATACGAGTCAAAAAACGCGATGACGAACGAGCCCACCGCCGCAAGGGCGGCGAGCACGTTAAGGAATTTCAGCATTTGGGGACCTCCGATCGAGTCGTCGGCCGCCCGCGCACGGAATGCGTCGCAAAGCCATTTTACCGCGAGTGCCCGCACTTACAGCTGGTATACGCGATTTTGACAAACATTTGTTCGATAATCATACGCTTGGCCCTTCGGACAGCGGAGCCCAGCCGCATTGTCCGGCATATTTGCGTTTTCAAAATTGCCCGGATTGGCGGGGCGATTCGGGATACAATGTCTATAGAAAACGACGCACCCCGCGTAAGTGTATGAGAGCGCGGGCGGCCTAGTTTTCAGCTTTAGTTAAATGCCCGGGCCTCTAACCCCGGGCATTCTTATTTGCGCTTGTTGCGGCGCAAATGCCTTCTACCGTCCGCACCGCGCGTGCGCCTACGGACCTTAATCCGAGCCTCATACGAGTCAAGAAACGCGATGACGAACGTACCCGCATCGGACGGTGGAGGCTGGCTTCGTTGTCCCAAAAAAACGGGGCAGACTCCAGCGCGGAGTCTGCCCCGAAAAGAGCATGGCAAAGCAAGAACGTCGATGGACGAGAAAAGTGTCCGCAAGTCTCATGGCCATCACATCCCACCTGCCAAAGGGATGGGTGAGCGAGCGTTACTCCTGCTCGGACTCCTCAGCCTGCTTACGGCTGCGGATAAGGTGCGCCACGCCGATGCACAGCACCGCGCCACCAGCGATCCAAGTGAAGGTCACGCCGTTGAGACCGGTGAGGGGAAGGTCAGAGCCCTTCTTGTTCCGAATGGTGACGGGGATGGTCGCGTCGTTTGCTTTCTTGGGGGTAACCATAACGGTATCGCTGGACGTCACATCGAGATTCGTCAGATTGCCGTTCTCGTCGTATGTCGGATTCACCGTAATGGTAAACGGAGCAAGGGTGTTGTAACCAGCAGGAGTATTGCATTCGGTAATCTCATACGTTCCCGCAACAAGACCAGGGATATAAATCTTGTCAGTGCCCTTGCTGGTCGTGAATTTTCCGGCCTCTTCCTCTTTGTCGGTAATGCCGCCAGTTTGGGTCAGCCACTTTTTAGTCTCAAGCTGATTATTTCCCTCTTTGGTCATTTTAACTTGGAAGGTAGCTTCAAGTTTTTGGCCCTCGTTACCCTTTTCGACCTTGGTCACATCCAGGCGGAAGACATGGTCAGTAACTCGCTCCGACGTGGAGGTGCCAGTACCGTCAACCATGGGGTTATTCGAATAGACGAGTTTGACATCATTGGTGTTGCCGGTGACCGTGTATTCGGCATCGCTGGTAAGCGTTGCCTTATAGGTCACAACCACCTTGGAATCAGCATCAACTTTAATTCTATTACCGGTTATATCCTTCACGGTCTTAAGGTCGGTAAAGGCAATGGTGAGATTTTCCTTCTTAGTAGTGCTGTCTCGCTGTAAAACTACCTTATATCCAGCATTGTCACCTTGCGCGATCTCGGTCTTGCTGCCTTGGTTGTCAATATAAACGTGAAGATCCTTCGGCGTGTTTCCAGATCCCTCAGCAGCCTCCAGTCCCTTGCTCAATGTGTCATGAAATTCATACTGATATTTGTTGAACGTGGCGATATTATCAGCAACGAAGCCAGTCAGTTTATATTCAACCTCCTGCCCAATATACGAGTCACTCACGTTTCCCCATTTCGTGCCCTCAAGAACTTCCTTTTTGACGGTAGGAACGCTGGTCTTCTCGGTGACTGTTACGGGCTTACCACCCACGATAGCGAAGATCGGGGAGGTGCCAGTGTTCGGCCTATTCGTACCCGTAAGGCCGTCAGACACGAACAGGTAATAACCATCGCCATAAGCATCCGGGCGCGTCCAAGGATCATCCACCTTAAAAGAATTTCCCGCAGGAGTCTCGTCTGTAATCGCAGCCGCAATTGCATACAGCACGTCACCGGGAGCAACGCGCGTACCCTCGCTGTTGGTTTCCGAGCTGGCAGAAGTACCCGTCACATTTTTAGCAAGCCACTCGGCAACAACCGGGGCAGTGGCACTGTCCGCAAGCGTCGCAGCGCCGTCTGCATCCACGATTTCCTTGTACTTGGCAGATCCTTTAATAGCAGCGATTACCTTGAGCCCGATAGTCGTGCTTGACCATTCAATATCGGAAGCAACTTTTCCTTTGCTCTCCTCATCAGCGACTTTTGCCTTGAAGATCTGGTAGGCCTTGAACGTATTGTCCTTGTTGGCGTCGTTGACCTTTTTGATCGTGATGCTGTTGTCCGAAGTCGTCGCGCCCTCAGCAAACGCCATCGTGACCGGGGCCATGACGCCGCCAAAACTCAACGCCGCCGTGAGGCCGGCGGTTACTGCCAGGCGTGCGATGTTCTTGCTCATGCTCATCTTCTTTTCCTCCGTTTTCCGGTTGGTTCTCATTCGATCGGTCATTATCTGTCTGTGTCTTAGCATCTGCTTCGCTATGTCTCGCCCCGCTCTCTGCGGGGCTGCCAGCTACTCTTTATGGCTGCCACCTCCCCGCTTGACCAGGAGCGCGACCACGATGAGCGCGGCTCCGGCGACCGCTGCGGCGGCCGCGGCGTACATTGCCATATCGCCAGTCGAGGGCATAAAGCCTCCGGTGGTAATGCTAGGGGGCGTGCCGGTGGGCGTGTTGATGAGCGACGCCTCCAGGCTGCCCGTCGACCCGTCCGCGCTGTCGGCGCGCAGGGGCGACTCGGCCGTGATGGTGAGCTTGGGCTTGGCGGCGGCCACCTGGTCGACGTCCAGGCCCTCGGCCTTGACCGTCACGGAGCGCGTGCCCTCAAAGGCGGTGTAGCCCTTGGGCGCCTTGAGCTCGCGGACCTCCAGCTTGCCCGAGTCCACGCCCGAGACGGTCACGCGGCCGTCCTCGCCCGTGGTGACGGTGGCCTTGCCATCCGCATCCCACGTGCCGTCGGCCGCCAGTGTGCGACCGCGGTCGTCGACGATGCTCAGGACTGCCCCGGCAAGCGGCTTGTCACCGTCGCTGCCGCGCTTGGTGAGCGCGAGATCCCAGGTGTAGGCGCACGCGTCGTCACTCGGCGTGCTGGTGAAGCCGGCATCGCCGGACTGGTCGGCAAAGGGAGAGCGCGGGTAGCGCAGGTAGACCTCGTTGGGGTTGCCCTTCGCGATGCCGTGGTTGCATGCGCTGTTGAGCGGTGCGTTGTACACGGCGACCACGCGGGCGCCAGCGGTAAAGGCGTCGGCCCCGCCGAGCGCGGCGATCAGGTCGCCGGTGCGCACGGTGAAGGTTCCGTCCGCCGCTACCTTGGTGGCGCACTGGGCCGTGATGTCGGTCCAGCCCTTCGCGGGCTCGGTGCCGACGCGGCCGTCCTTGCCGGTCTGGACCGCGTCAAAGCCGCCGTCCGTGCCCGCCGCCACGTACACGCGCATGCTCGCGGCGACCTTGGAGGGGTCGAGCCCCGCGCTCATGGTGTCGACGAACTGCACCGTATAGGTGTCGTAGGCCGTGAGGCCCGCCGGGACCGTGGCCGAGAGGCGCCAGTACAGGTCGTCGGCGACCGTGGCGTCGGCGGCCTTCTGCCAGGCGGCGGTGCTGTCCTCCAGCACGTGCTTTTGGACCTTGGGCGTCGCCGCCTTGGACTTGACGGTGACGGCGCTGCCGCCGACCAGGGCCATGATCGGCGCGGTGCCGACCTCGCCCTGAGCAATGGCGTCGTCGTCGGCGACGATGAGCCAGTAGCCACAGGACAGCTTGGCCGCCGTGCCCGCGTTAAGGGCCACGGGCACGGCGTCAGAGCTCTGGAGGGAACGAGCGAGCTGTGCGCTCAGCGCGCTCGTAAGGTGGGAATCGGTGTTGAGCCACTCGGCAGCTTCCTGTGCGGTGGCCTGGGAATTGGGCATGCCGGCGCTGTGCAGCACAGGCAGCGCGGCGTCGCGCACGGCGTCGCTTGCCCAGGCGAGGTCGGTGGCGATCTTGGCGTCGCTGTCGCCGTCGACGACGTTGGCGCTAAAGATCTGGTAGGCGTCGTAGCTGCGCGCCACGGTGCCTCTCACCGTGATGGAACCGGCCGAGGTCGGCACGGCCTGCGCGGAAGCGGGGAACACAACCGCGCAGGTGCCGATCAGGAGGGCAAGCAGCGCAAACAAGATCGGGAAGGAGCAAACTGTCTTATTCACGACGCTCACCTCCCTTCGCATTCGCCTTGCGACGAATGTGCATCCAGGCCGCAGCAGCGCAAAGCACCGCCGCGCCGGCAAGGTACGTCAGAGTGACGCCCGACATACCAGAAAGGGGCAAAGAAGTGGAGTAGGTGTTGGTGAAGGTGGGGGTGGAAGTGTCGGTGAGGTCGTGGTCATCGGTATCGGCGTTTTCCCACTCACCTTTGGAGTTAACGGTTCCCTTCCTGTAGGTCACTTCACATTTAATCGTCTTATCAGGCTGAACAGTTGCCTTGGCCGCAATCTTGTAGACCGAATGGTCGTACGTGTAGTGCGAGAACTGCGAACCGTCGGTTTTCTCGCGCACATAGTACGTAAAGGTCTTGAAAGGGCCACCCGTGGAGCCGCCCGGGTCGTCGGGATTATTCCTGATATCAGAGAGCGAGTACTTGAGCTCAATCGTTTCATTGCTTTTGTCCTTGAACGAAAGCGTCTGCGTCTTCTCAGGACCAGAGGTCACGGCAGTACCGATGATGTTTTTAAATTCGCTGTCTTTCGCAAGTTGAAGCGTAAACGCCTTCATCTCGCCACCCTCAACGACCTTAGTCGCCTTAGGAGTCCAGGAGACGGGAGACACGATTTTGTTGGTAAAGGTCGGTTTCTTACTGTTACCGATAGTAACCGTAGTCTTCGTGCTATCTTGTGAGCTATCTTGTGGGATGTCAACGGAATAGCTTCCGGAACCAAGTGGTTTGAAGTCGGGATCCTTCTCTGTCTTTTTAGAAACGGTTATTTCTTTTACCTTGTAATAATTAATAGGAATCGACATGAGATATTTAGTGTCGGATGGATTGTCCTCAACTTTTACCACGATCTTGTAAATGGTCTCGTCGAATTTGGTATTCGATTCGTTTTCGCCGCTGATGGGTTCCTCAACTAGATAGAAAACGTATTGTCCCGAAGAATAGTCCTTGCCAGAGTCGAAGGTGATATTGCCGTTTGTTTGATCAACAGGCGCCTCGCCCGCAACACTGCAATCGCCCATATCAAATGTGTCGTCATCTTTCCAAGAAGGCTCGATGTCACCATCCTGGCGCAGCAACTTAAATCTGTAATTGTGCGTGCTAAGGCCTTGCGAGATTCCCTTTTCATCTTTAAGCACCTTGGTGGCATTGAGCTTCATGCTCGGATAAACACTCAGATCCTTGACCTCGCCAACGACAAGATCGCCGTTGGTCATGATGCCGCCACCGTGGGTGTAGGAATAGTTGCCACTGATAATGGTCGTAGCCGCTGTCTGCGCCTTTCCCATGGCATCGGCAGTCGGATGGGCCTCAAGACCGAACATGTACTTGGCCTCGGCGCCGCCATTTGGCTCAATGGTGATCTTCTCGCCGTCGCAAGTGCCCTGCCAACCAGCCGAGTCGCCGCCGAGCATCTTGCCGAGCACAACTGCAATTGTCGAGTTCGCACCATCTTTTTTACGCACCAGGAAGAAATCCTTATGGCCGGATTTTTTGAAGGGCTCGGTAATGTACTCGGAGTTACTATCCTCGTTCTTCCCATATCCGCCGGCAGAGTAGTGTTCACCATTATTATCTTTATTGTTATAAATAGCGGCACCGTTGGAATGCGAAACGATTGTTTCGCCCGTAGGGCAAGCGCCAACGCCGCCGCCCCAGCCGCCAGCCTCATTTTCGGCAATCAACGTCTTTACGATATTGAGCTTGCCGCCCTTCTGGATAAAGACGCCACCGCCGCCCCAGTCGCCGCCGCGATCCTTACCCGTCATAGTCTTGTTGTTCGTAATGTAAATCTTGCTGTTCTCACCAGCGCTAATTGTTGCCATCGTACCAGTGTTGTCACCGCCAGCGATACGCAAACCGCCGCCCTCAGCGTTCTCCGCCACGTTGCCGGCAATCGTGCCGCCAGTCATTTCAAACTCGATGGTCTGGTTGTAAAAACCAGCGTAAACGCCGCCGGCAGCCTCATGGGAGTAGTTAGCAGTAACTGAGCCACCCGTTATACTGAGCTTGCCACCATTTACACATGCAATGCCACCGCCACCGAGCAGGCCATTGTTAAACGATTCAGAGATATTGGAATCGACACGATTGTTAGTAATGCTTGCCGAATCGCTGATACTAACGCAAGCATTTTTGGTAAAGACGCCGCCGCCATAACCATTTTCGGGACTGCCGCCGCTGTTGCAAGTGTTTTCATACGTAGCGTTGCCAGAGATAATTCCGCCCGTAAGCTTCAGGGTGGCTCCCTTGTCAGCATAGATGCCGCCGCCAGAACCCGACTTGTTTCCCGCGACCACGCCGCCTGTCATTTCGAGACTGGCATTCGCGCCCGCCTTCTCGCCCGTTATGCACAGGCCACCGCCCCAGCCACCGCCGTTGCCATTGGTGACGTAACCGCCTTCGATTTTGACTTTACCCTCAGAAAAAATCACATGGCCGTCATCGCTCAGATTGGCGGCCGTGGTAATCATGCCGCCCTTGAGATCGAGCGTGCCGCCCTCTTTAACGGTGACCACATGCTTTACGGAACCGCTGTCCGATGCCGCATCAATAGCGCCAAAGCCCGTAACGACATGCCTGATCGTAGTCTCGGTTGTGCCGAGTCCATCTTGATTGGGCGTGCTCTTGGTCTCAAAGTAAGTAAGACTCTTAGGAGTGCCACTATTTGAGCCGTTTCCTGTTTCCCATTCCATAGACGCAAGATGACCCGCCGTCGTTTCGACCAGGGTCTGTTCGTCTTTTGTTTTACCTAAATCCTCGATAGTGAGTGTGGCTCCATTTTCGACCACAAAGAAGGAGTCTTTGTTGCCGGAACCACGGTAGAGCATGTGTCCCGCAAGATCGATAGCAGTGTCTTTGGTGATGGTGATCTGCTTATCCGAATAGGCAAAATCCGTCAGTCGGAACTTGCCGCCATTGGTGAACGTCTCAGCAATATTACCTTTCACCTCGTTATAGCCATCGGCACTGACGGTAGCGGGAGCGATAGCGTTTTCATCGTTAGTTTCATCATCAGAAGGCTGTGTATCGGAAGGCTGCGCGGCGCCCTTGGCCTCCGCGTCGTCGGACGGCAGTCCCGCGGCAGCGGCGTCTTCGCTCGCGCCATTCTCGGCATCATCGCTAATCTGCTTTTCGGCACCCCCGTTAGTGGTGCTGTCTACACCAGTAGACTCACTTGAGGAACCCCCCCCCATCACAGTTTCTTCGGTAGAAACCGTCTGGGCATCGTTGGCAATGGCCTGCGAGATTGGAGGCATGACGAGCGACAGTACCAGGCTCAAAACGGAGGCTCCGCACAAGACGCCTGCCAGTACACGGCGCGTCGCTTTATTACTCTGTTTAGATTTGTCTGAATTTGCTTTCATCGATGTCTCCTCCCCAAGAGACCGCGATCTTGCTCTTTCACTATCAAACGTATCTGCGCAATCTGTAATTGCGCACGCTTAGTAATCCATATTGTAGCGATTGTTTGAACATCTGAACAAGATAACCGATTGTTTTGTAGCGAATTCTCAATTCTCTTGACATTTGCTCAGATTTACCTTCGTTTATTCGCTATCTATTTTTTGTTTCTGCTGGTAATATAGTTGTCTATCATTTTTTAATGGCATTAGATTTATTTGCACAACATTTTGCTCAAGAGTAAACATCCTGTAAACAGTCGAAAATCGACCATGAGCGGTAGGTCATTTACCGGGAGTAATACCCTGCCAAACTGATGAGAATATCTTTAGCCCATCGGTGGTTGGAAGCGTAATGTTCAGACAACCATATTTGAATTTACGCGCAGATTTTAGGCATCAATTCGCCCAAATCGCCTGAGGCCACCGCAAAGGCGCCTGTCCCCTTTGTGATGGTTCTCCCCCGGCGCTACAGCAGATGCTCCTCGACAAAGACCGCGATGCCGTCTTTGTCGTTACTCGCGGTTACAAAGTCGGCGGCGGCACGGGTGGCGTCGCTGCCATTTGCCATGGCCACGCCCACGCCGGCGTCAGCCACCATGCAGGTGTCGTTATCGGCATCGCCAAACACGCAGATGTTCTGGAGCTCCATGCCGTTGAGCTCCGCCACGCGCACAAGGCCGCGCGTCTTGGACACGCGCGGATCCATGAACTCGTAGAGCCGTTGCGTGGTCTGCAGAGCCGCAGCCTTAACAGTGTCGTCGGCGAGCGTCGACGCCCGCTCGATGACCTGCGGCATCGCCTCGGGCGCCATGGTAAACATCACCTTGGCCTGCGGCTCGCGCAAAAACTCGGAAAAGTCGACCACCTGGTAGGGCACGCCGTCGACACGCGACAAGTGCTCGACGCACGCATTGCTCTCGGGCACATAGAGCACGCCGTCCCGAGGGCAAACGGGCGTTGCCGGCAGGTCTGCCATGTGCTCGCAAATGCGCGCGATGGTCTCGCCCGGCAGCGGATAGCTCAGCTCGTTGATGTCGTGCGCGCGGTCGATGACCTCGGCGCCACCGCAGCCCACGAGCACGTCCACCAGGCCTTCGATACCCCAGAGCTCGTACATGGCCTCGGTCGCGTGGGCGTCGCGCCCGGTGCACAGGCCAAAGAGCACGCCACGCTCGCGCAAGGCGCGGATCGCCGCCACGGTGCGCGGGGACACCGTGTGCTGGCTCGTGAGCAGCGTGCCGTCGATATCGCAGAACACGGCTTTGATGTGGCTGAAGGTGGCGTCCATGGGGGCCTTTCTGGGTTGTGCGACGGTGCTGGATGAGGTCGAAAGTGGTGTACATGGTATACCAAGGCGCAGGCACGGCCCGTCAAAGCAAAAACCACCACAAAGGTGCCTGGCCCCTTTGTGGTGGCCGAACCCGAAGGGTGGCCTGGCCGGAGCGCAAACCATCACAACATTCGACGTTATTCGGCAAAATCGCGATTTTCATCAAATGTTGTGACGGTTTCTTACCGTTCTGCAGCACGATCAAAATACTTGCGTCCAAACAGCAGCAGCGCCGCGGGAACTGCCGTTACAACCAGGCCCGCGCCTACGAGTGTCTGTTGCACGCCAAATGTTGCTGCCAGCCACGGGGCAATCGCCAGCGGGGCCACGCCGGCGAACATGTTGCCAAAGCCCATGACCGAGTTAACGCGGCCGAGCTGCTCGAGCGGGGCCGTCGTTTGCACAATAGTGTTATGGAGCGGGTTGACGACGCCCCAGGCCACGCCCAGGGCGATCTGGCCGATGAGCGCCACGCCCACGTACGGCGTGCCCACATAGAGCAGGCTTCCCAGGCCTACGGACATAAGCGCCACGAGCAACGTTTTAAGGCTGACGAAGCGCGGCGGCATGCGGAGCGCGACCACGGCGCCCAGCACCGCGCCCACACCGCAGGCTGACGAGAGCCAGCCCATCCACTCGACGCCGACGTGCAGGACGTCGCGATAGAAGAACGACTCCAGCGGGTCGAAGGCGCCGTAGCCAAAGTTCGAAAGGAAGATGATGCAGAAGAGCAGGGCGAGGACGCTGTTGGTGAAGACCGTCTTGATGCTGGCTGCGAAGGTGACGCGAGCGGACGTGCTGGGGTTGGGGCTTTGGCTTGCGCACCCGGCGACGCGACCTTCCCGTGACTTAAACCCCCAGCCGGCGATAAGAGCCAGCAGGGTGAACAGCATCATGAGCACAAACACCGCGCGCGACGATGCGGCCGCCGCGGCAAAGCCGCCCAGCGTGGGCCCGACGATAATGCTCACGTTGGAGAACATGGTGATGGCGGAGTTGATGTCTTTGAGCTCGACGGGGTCGTCGGTGAGGTAGGCCGGATAGGACGTGGCGATGGGCTGGGCGAACCCCATTACAAAGCCCAAGAGTACCGCGCCGGCAAGGACCGTTCCGGTCGCGCTGCCAAAGGCGATGATTGCCACGCCCGTTGCCAGCGTGCCGACGATGCTCAGCATAAAATGGCGGCGCGGGCCCCAGGCGTCGAGCGCCGCGCCACCCGCAAAGGATCCCAGGATTACGAAAACGTTCATAAACAGAACGGCCAGCGACGTCGCGACGACCGAAGCGCCATCCGCATAGGTGAGCGTTCCGATAACGCCGATAAAGTAGCTGGTCTGGAAGCCGGTGTAGATGAGAAACCGCATCGCCACCAGGCGCTTTGCCTGCGCGGACAGCGATGGTTGGGATTTTGAGATTAGAGATAGGGACATGGGCGCTCCTTATTGTATACGAATACGGGCCGAGGGCATTGACCGCCGACCATCGACTCAATCTTTCTGTATGCAACGTTAAGGACGCATCGGGCCCCTTCCCTCCGTCTTCGCCCGGATGAACTACTTGGTAGATTTTAAGGCATGTCCCAAAGATCTACCAAAGCAAAAACCACCACAAAGGTGCCCTTTGTGGCGGAAATGACGTTTGCCCAGATAAAACCTGCCAAAATAAACCTGTCCCTTTTTGGCAGGTCTATGTTATGGCGGCGCAGCGAGCCGGTTCCAAGTGCCCCAGGTCGCCCCGAAAGAGGAGCGACGCGTACTTTGGTACGCGAGCGACGGCTTGAGGGGCGAGATGGGGTGCTTGGGGCCGGCGCAGCGTCAAGCCTGAAGATGGTCTTGGATCAGGTCGCAAATGGCTCGGGCGTCGTTGATGTTGATGGCTCGGGTCGCAAAGCCGGCGTCGAAGGCCTGGCGCGCCAGGGCCTCGTTGCAGGCTAGGGCCAGTGTGCGGCCGTCGACCAGATCGAGCGAGCTCTTGCCACGCAGACGGTCGACACCGGAGCGCGCGACCACGATATTGTCGAAGCCCTCGGTCTTGTAGCCCTCGATGATCACCACGTCGACATCGTTGTAACGCGACAGCAGCTCGCGGGCGGTCATCTCGTCCTCCTCGCGCGTGTCGGCGTACTCCGCCCAGCGCGTGGCGCATATGAGGCCCACGTGCTTGGAGCCTGCCTGGTGATGGCGCCAGGTGTCCTTAGCGGGCACGTCGATGTCGAAGCCGTGATGTCCATGATGCTTGAGCGAGCCCACGCGCAGGCCACGGCGGGTAAGCTCGGCGATAACCTTCTCGACGAGCGTGGTCTTGCCCGAGTTCTGGTAGCCGATAAACGCGATTGCTGGAACGGCCGGTGTCGGAGCTGCGGGCGCGACGGCGACGGGTGCGCTCGCGGGCGCGGCACCGTCAGCAGCCACGGCCTCAACAGCAGCGGCTTGACGTTCGGCACGATTCCACACGCCCGAGCGGCCTCCCTCTTTGTGCAGAAGGCGCACGTCGACGATTTCCATGCCGCGATCGACCGCCTTGCACATGTCATAGATCGTTAGGCACGCGGCGCTCGCCCCAGTCAGAGCCTCCATCTCGATACCCGTCTTGCCCGTCACGCCCGCCGTAACCAGCACGTGAAAGCCAACCTGTCCGTCCGCGCGCGCCGGTGCCCAGCCCTCGGGCACGTCATCGACAGGCGTCCCCGCCGGAGCGATGGGCGCAATATCGCACTTGCTCTTGGTAATGAGCAACGGATGGCACATGGGAATGATGTCGCTCGTGCGCTTGATGGCCATGATGCCCGCCACGCGTGCGCAGGCAAGCACGTCGCCCTTTTTTGCGCGGTCCTGCAGCACCATGGCCTGCGTCTCGGGGTGCATGAGGATGGTGCCCTCGGCGATGGCGATGCGATGGGTCTCAGCCTTGTCGGACACGTCGACCATGCGTACCTCGCCCTTGGCGTCCACGTGCGTCAGCTCGTCGCGACGGGCGTCGCGGGCGGGCTCGGTCGCAGCGCTGGCAGTCGGCTGCGCGGACGCATCGGCGTTACCAGCATTCGCCGCAGCCGTGACTTTGTGGGCAGACATCGCGGCCCTGCGAGCGGCCTTGGTGGCATCGGCGTACCTGCTCTTGGCCATATGATCATCCTCCGATTTGGGACATAAATCGTTGCGTGCCCTCAATTATCGCGTGTTCCTGCGGTTTGTGGGCCACGGCATCGCGCCAAATCGAAAGTACCTGCATATCATCACCACGGCGCAGGGCGTCGCGCACCGAATACTCGGCATCGCTGAACAAACAGGGGCGCACGCTGCCGTCCGCCGTCAGGCGCAGACGGTTGCAGCTCGCGCAAAAATGGTTGGACATGGCGCTGATAAAGCCGACCGTGCCCGCCGCTCCTGGAAAACGCCAGTATCGCGCGGGACCCGCGCCGGCAGGGGCGTCGTTGGTCTCGAGCGGCTCAAGCTCACCCAGGCCAACCGCAGCGGCCCCGGCATTGATGCGCGCTCGCAGCTCGTCACTCGGTACGGTGTCGCTTGCGTCCCACAGCTCGGGATTGAGCGTGGGCGCATGCGGGTCCACGGCGCAATGCGAGCTCGTTCGCTCGTCGCCAATGGGCATGTATTCGATAAAGCGCAGGTGGATGGGTCGGTCGAGCGTGAGCCGCGCAAGGGCCGCCACATCCTGGTTGAGTCGGCGCACCACAACGCAGTTGACCTTAACGGGCTCAAAGCCCCAAGCCAGCGCCGCGTCGATGCCAGCCATGGTCTGCTCGAGTCGACCTAGACGCGTGATCTTTCCAAACAGCAAGGGGTCGAGCGTATCGAGGGAGATGTTGACGCGGTTAAGCCCGGCATCTTTGAGCTGCGGTGCCAGCTTGGGCAGCAGGGCACCATTGGTGGTAAGTGAGATGTCCTTGATCTGCGGAATCGCGCGGATGTCGCGAATGAGCGGGATGATGCGGCGGCTGACCAGCGGCTC
>OBJP01000764.1_pt1 | contig 18130 bp, 10 predicted proteins | sample 1519821 | NCBI WGS metagenome assembly OBJP01 (sample SAMN04209218, study PRJEB22552) | human gut metagenome | biome: gut; material: feces | host: Homo sapiens | place: USA: Oklahoma | reverse complement strand
AATTTGATTTTAAGTTTAATTTTGCTATTAAAGAGCTTAGTTATGTCGGACTCATCTGCCACCTGCCGTCTGCCGGTGCATGAATACTTTCAAGTATCAGGAGTAAGTAAAAGTAGATTGACAGATAATATAGAAAAGCGTATTATAATAATAAGAGGTGGGATTTCCCACACAAATGCTTGCGTAGGAGGTGTTGGTAATGGAAGCGATGAAAGATTATGTTGCCCATCTGGATAACAAAAAAAGAATTACGCTCAGAGGAGCTGCTTATCAGTATTACAATGTAAAAGAATACGGAAATGGCTGCATTATTCTGGAACCTCGGGAACTGGCAGTGCCAGAGAGCATTTCAGCCAGAACTCTGGCAGATATGGATCGTGCAGTAAGTAACTTTAAGAGAGGCGATGTTTCCCCGGCTATTGACCTGTCAGATTTTTAAAAGGAATAAGAGATGAATTTATCGCCCACATTACTATGCGATTCAGGAACAACCTGTGACAATACATAAAAAGTTGGATAAATTACTTGTTGAAAATCTGAATGAAGTGTTGGCTATGCATAATCGTGGAATAAAACTCACTTTTACGGATATTACAGCAATTAGAACAATTATGGAAACATATCTATTTTCAAATCAAGAAGCCCTGACAGTCGAAGATTGTCAGGGCTTCTTGATTTGATGCTATTCATCGTATGTAAAACAGTGTGCAAACGATAATTATTAACATTATATTATATATTGAGCAATATTTATAAACCCACTGTAATTCCAACAAGAAAGGATTCCTCACCGGGAACAAGATCGAGATCACCGCCATGGCTTTCAATGATTTTTCGGACAGAGGAAAGCCCGATTCCATGATCATCAGATGTACCCTTTCGGGAGAGGAATGTTTTTCCCTCTTGCAAGGCCAGACCATCGTAAGTGTTTTCAATCTTCAAAAAGTACATATTACCTCTGGTTTCGCCTGCAATGAAAACGCGGCGCACCCCTTGCTTTTGGCGGCTGCACGCCTCAACGGCATTGTCCAAAAGATTGCCCAGCACCGTACACAGTTCCACATCGGTAAGCGGCATCTGATCGGGAAGATCGAGCCGTACCTGAAATTCTGTCCCTTGTGTCTGCGCCATGCCGTAGTAGTATTCAATCAGTGCATTTACGACGGGATTTTTGCAGAACTGGGCAGGGGAGTGACCCGATGATGCCGCAACCTGTTCCTCTACCTGTAACAGGAAGGAGCAGATCTCCGTCTGCCCACATTCAGAGGCCATGCGGTCTATGGTGCGCAGATGGTGTTTGATGTCGTGGATCAGCCTTCTGTTTTCTGCCGCTGCTTCAGAAACCTGACGGTTGTATTCGGTCTGCATAGAAAGCTGACGGATGACCTGCTTGCGTTCTTCCTGGAAAATCAGGCTGTTTCCATATCCTTCTATCACATCGCGCCAGAGGGAATAACCGATGGCTGCTGCTATGAAAAAGCTGCCCCATTCCAAAAACCAACCGCCGATAACCGGCTCATAAACCGGCAGAAGGCGATCCCATATAAAGGCGCAGGTTGCGGCTGCCGCAGCGTAGAAGATCGGCCTGCTCCGTTTTTCTCCTCTGTGAATGGCAAGCACAGCGATGATAAGCAGATAGAGCGCAGATGCCGCCTTATAACAAAAGACCGATGCAGAGAAAAAGCGAATGGCTCCAAGGGAGAGATGGGAAGCCATCATGCCATACACAAACGCATATACCAGGAAGGCAGCGCCCACCCCATTACTGATGGCCGCAGGCAGGAAGCCCGGCCTGCATATCCGGTTTTGCAGAACTACGATCAGCCAAGTAACCAGATAGATACAGAACAGTTCAATCGTGTACCAGGGGAATACGGGAACCGCAGCCAGCATATGAAGCACAGGATAGGATGACAGGCCGCACATGGCAAGGCAGATCAGTCCGAACAGGAATGTATTTTTCTGTTTCATCCGGCGGCTGAAATAAAAGGACAGCAGCGCACAGACAAAGGTAACTGTACAGCTGAACAGGCAGAATGCAAACCGGATTCCTCTGGTTGTATTGACCGCCAGCATCGTTCCGAAAGCAGGCGGATAGACAATCCCTCCGTAAAAGTGGTCATAGTTGCTGACCGCTATGGTGAGTGTGACCGGTTTTCCGCCATGAAAAGTGACCATGCGGTTTTGAACCAATGGTGTCCCCTGTGCCGGTTCCCCCATTTGCAGGATCAGGTCATGATCCAGATAAAGGTTGTAAGCAGAAAACACTTCCGGGATTTCCAGCGCATATGTTTCCTTCCGTTCCGGCAGAAAGAATGTCATCTGATAAGTCCCGCAGCCATAGGGAGAAGGGTTTGCAGGGCTGGAGAAATTGGTCTGCTCTCCGATGGAAAGGTAGCGCATATAATGGCTTTCATCCCGTATTTCTTCCGGGGTCAAAAGCGCGTCAGGATAAAATGCCCAGCCGGATACCAGAAAGCGCACCGGTGACTTTTGAAGTTCTTCCTCAGAAAGCGCTAGAATCCCATTTGCCGCCTGGATTGTGTTCTGGCTATATTTATTATTGAACTGATACAGGCCAAGAAAAAACAGGGATGAGCACAGGCAGACCATACATAAGGCCGCATATTTTTTTATTGCAGAAGATACCATCTTATTTTCGCCTCCTCCTTAGGAAAAACACACCGGCAGACAGAAGAAGCAGACAGGCTGGAATCAAAAGGAGTATGGGCGACCGGCTATGCTCTGTGTCGGCGACCTGTGCCAAAACGGCATCTTCCTTTCCCACAATGGTGTATGCCCCTGTATGGCTGATCTGAAAGGAAGCGGCTTTTGCCGCATCGTCATAACCGGTCATGGGAATTTCCACGCCGCTTTCATCACAGAGGAACCATGTGCCGGCTGCCGGGTCATTTGGACAGGGCAGCATGACAGAAACATCCGGCAGGGAGCTGAGCGCAGTTCCATTGATGGAAAACGAAAAAGAAAAACCGCCGTCCGTATCCTTTTGGATGATGACTTCAATCTGATCTTCGTTTTGGATGCCCTCCGGCAAGGCGTCTTTTGGTATGCTGATGGTGATTCCCTGTTTGGAAAAGACGGCTCTTTGCTCCCCTGTTTGCAGCATCATCAAAAAGCGCGTGCCGGAAATCCGGTCGGTGGTTTCATCGAAGAACTCTGAAAAATCAGGGCTTTTGGAATCCGCATCTTCCTCTGTATCACCGTTTGCCTGTTCCGATGGGAAATCGTCTTTATCTATATCTATGGAATCATCCTTTCCCTCCCAGGATGGCTCGGAAGACTTGTGGGATGGTTCATGATCCGCAGGATCATTTTCTTCACTGACAGGTGGTGTTTTTTCAGAATCGTTGGAATCCACTCTGCCGCCATTTGTTGCAGGCGGTTTTAGAGGCTTTGTGGAGGGCCTGTCTGCGAAACCGTCATCCTGATCGTCGGTATCTTCAGGAGGCGGTTGAATGATGGTATCAGGTGGATTTCCGCCTGCATCCCCTCCATCCCGGTCGCCTTCATGATACCCTTCAAGGACAATTTCATCTGCGTAGGTAAAGGACAGGATGCCGGTCTGTCCGCCGTCATAATCCACCTGAAGGCGGTAACTGCTGCCCGGTGCCAGCAGACGGGTGGCAATCGAGAGCATTTCCTGACCCACATAAACGCCACTTTCCAGACGGTTCCATGAACCGTTGTTTTTGGACAGCCATACGCTGATCTCATCCAGTTCTCCTGGCGGTGTGACCCAGGGAAAATAAAGGCTTCCTCTGCGAACCAGGAAGCAGTTGATGTCTGGGCTGCCCGGAGCCTGAACAGAAACAGGAATTGAAATTTCAGGGAAATCGACACGATCCGCAAATAGGGTATTTTCCGGTGCAGTCAGCTTTCCTGCTGCATGGTACAGTCCCACAGTATTCAGATCAATACCAGAAAAATCCCATTCCACCACAGCAGTGTAGCTGGTTCCATTTTCCGCATAGCATTCCAGATAGTAAGGGGAAAAGGCAAACAAATTTTCCAGCGTTTCGGTTTCGCTGCCCTGTTGAACCGCAAACGCGTCCGTATAAGGATACCATTGCTCTATGGAGGTAATGACAGCAGGCGGCATTTCTTCCACCCGGACGGAAATCTGAAGCTCCTGCAAGACAGCTTCACCAAAGACATACCCCTCCGGCAGTTCAATCCGGCCTGCTGCGGTATATTCGCCTGGAGTGGTCTGGTCAATGGCCGAAAAATCCCATGCGACAGAAAATGTTTCCTGCCGGATTTCTTTACCTGCTGTTACAGTGGCGCAGACGGTTTGATACCGAAGGGCCAGCTGATAAATTTCCTCCAGGTCATCATCAGACGGTGTGGTTCTAAGGGGCAGGGTGAAATCTGGCAGGGAGAGCAGTTCGTCTTCATTTTGTATTTCTGTGACAAGGACGAGGGATACTTCTTCCGATGCTTCCGGGGTTTTGCTCTCCAGTGTCCCCGGAGCCTCGCTTTCTAAATCCGGCAAAATCTCCCTTCTTTCATCGGCATTGGATGGGGTTGCAGTTTCGGCGGCAAATGCGGGGATACTGCCGGTGAAGCAGAGGAGACAGGCCAGACAGCCCTCCAGAATACGCCTGTGCATTTGCTTCATTCTCATACAATACCCCCCATTCCAGAGAAAACATATTGACGGTAAGTTTCCCGCAGTTGTTTTCCATTGCGGAGGGCAATCGGAAGTTCCTCCCCGTTTATCAAACGGAAGGTCTGACTGTCAACCTGGCTGATGTAATCCATGTTGATTAAAATGCCCCGGTAGCAGGGCAAAAAACGCTTGTCCTTCTGCAATGCGGCAGTAACCTCCTGAAAGCCTCCGCTTACCGGTATCACGCGTTCCGCCGTATGAATCCGTGTCATACGGTTTTGATAATCTATGTATAGAATCTTCTCTGTGGGAAGTTCCAGTTTTTGACGGTCAGCCATAACCGAAAGTGTCATCACTTCATAGGGCGGTTTTAGCTGGCACAGCTCCATCGCTTCTTCAAAATCTGCCTGATGGAGCGAAAGCGGCTTCAGCAGATAATAGCTGGCGGACAGGCTGTACCCCATCCGGGCATAATCTTCTGTAATGGTCAGAAAAACGATCTTACAGAGCCTGTTTTTCTGGCGCAGCCTTCTGGCGGTCTCTATTCCATCCATGTTCTCCATATAGATGTCCATAAAGACAAGCTGAAAATTGACCTGGGCGGCAGCTTTCAGAAAATTCTCTCCGTCCTCAAATTCTGTCAGCGTATAGTCCAGCTGATGCTTTTTCATATAATTTTCCAGGCAGACAGACAGTTCTTCTCTGTCCTCTGCTCTGTCATCCACAATCGCAATCTGCATCGTGCCATCTCCTTTGCACAATAATCCAATATTAGTATAACATAAAACCGCAGGAAAAACTTGCGTCTTAAACAGGAAACCTGCGTCTTAAACAAAGTCGGTTGCATTTCCCTTGACAAGATGCTACTCTAATTATACTACCAGACTTTCCGATGAGAAGGTCTGGTTTTTTATGTCATAGGAAACTTCGTCCTATGACAAAAAAACGCTCCGCGGGATGCGCACTCGCGCGAAGAAGAAACATGTCGCAAGCGACCGCGCTCGGCGCGAGAATGTGCCAAGGCACATTCTTTCTTGTTTTTCTTTTCAGGAAAGGAGGCTCAGCATGAAAATCGCACTTTGTACGGAATTAAGGAATGCAGAATGGTTTGAGAGCAGGCTGCGCTCCCTTTTTGCTGGGGACGGACAGCTTGTCATCGACGAGCTATGGAATGAGAAGCAGCTATCTCAGGCACTGCGGCGGAGCCGATATCATGCGGTTGTCATCGCCATGACCGGGGCAAGGGGATTGGAGGCTGCCATTCAGGCAAAGCAGCTGGCACCGGAAACACCGCTTGTCTGGTGGAGCGATGATAAAAACTTCGCCCTGATCGCGTATCAGCTTCGTATCCCGGCATTCCTCTCCATAGATTGTAGTGATCAGGAGCTATATGAGGCGATGGAGCCCATCAGGAAACGGAGGTATGGAAATGCGAATTGCGCTATGCAGCTATAGTCAGAAGGAGAAAGAAACGGCGTTACTGATGAAGCTTGGCAAAGTAGACCGCTTTGACAATGGCGTATTCTGCGTCTATGCCATGCAGCGGGAGGGCCCTTATGACGCTGTGGTGATAATGGAGGATGGGGCCCGTGGAATGAATTTCTGCATGAGCATACGAGGCTACAGCAGGGATGTCCCGCTCCTTTGGATCAGCGATCAGGCAGAATTTGAACCCCAAAGCCGCAGGATGCAGGTAGACGACTTTTGGGTGAAGCCCGTTACAGAGCATCAGCTGGGGGAAGCAGTCTCCCGGCTTCTTCAGGGAAAAAGGGGAAGTAATGAATCAGGTGAGGAGGAAACGTATGAATAAAAAATATTACCGGAGAGAACAAAACCGTCACGCTATATAGAAAATAATGACAACAGGAGGAAATGGATATGAGGTATAAAAAGAAGAAATGGCAGATCGTATCTGCAGCATTGGCGGCAATGATGGCGATGCAGTTATGCATACCGTCTGCAACGTTTGCTGCAGTTTCTACAAAAAAGTTGAAATTGATCACGGGATTTACGGAATTACCGGAGGAGGTCGCGCATATTCAGATCCCTGCGGATGCCGGAGAAAACTTTGAGGATTATCTGAATTTCCCGGAGACGATCGAGGCTTCGGTGGTGGAATATAAGAACGTGAATCATCAGAAAAATAATGCGGATCGCGATAAGGGCGCGGAAGATGAGAAAGCGGCAGCAGACGACCGTGATAAGAAAGAAGACTCGGAAATTGCTACCGGCAGTAATGCAAAGAAAGAAAATCTGAATGAGGAGGAAACTCCGGAAACAGAAAATTCAGAAAACATGCCGGATAGCAATGATGAGGAGGAAACTCCGGAAACAGAAAATTCAGAAAATGTGCCGGATAGTAATGATGAGGAGGAAGCAGATAAACAGGAAGTTCAGGAGAAAGACCAGCAGAAAGACCAGCAGAAAGACCAGCAGGGAACGTTTCTGATCGCTACCGACAGCAATGCCGGGGATTTTCTTGAGGATTATGAGTTTGAAGATGAGGAAATCTCAGAAGATATCCCGGTGCTGACGGATATCAGCGTTACTTGGGAGCTGGATGAGAACCGGGAAGATGAAAGTGGTTTCTATTATTATCTTCCGGTTCTTCCGAGAGAGTATATTTTGGCAGCGGGCGTGGAGCTTCCGGAGATCGAGGTCAGCATGGACGGCGGAATCGCTTTGCTGGCATCAACAGGTACTTATAATATTGCGAATGGCGGTATCGTCATCAACAGCGACACATTGGAACAGTATAATGATGCGACTATCACGGGAAGCAGTACGACCAATGTTATTCTGGTTAGTGGTGTGGAGGCTACAATCACGATTTCGGATCTGGATATCCGGATTCCGATCGATAAGAACGCTACGACAGCAAGTAACTGGATACCGGCGATCCGACTGGCAAATGGTGCAAACCTGAATCTGATTCTGGAGGGAGAAAACACGCTCAAGGGCGGTGATATGTGTGCGGCTATTGATGTGCCGGAAGGCTGTACCCTGACGATCAGCGGAGAGGGAAGCTTAAAAGCAACCGGTGGAGTAGGTGCCGGAATTGGTGCGTCGAGCATGAGAAAGGGTTCCTTGGGGAAGATTGAGATCAACGGAGGCAATATCAAAGCTTATGGCAGCGGGATGGCAGCAGGTATTGGCGGCAGTGTAGAGGGCGGCATCGGTACCATTGTCATCAACGGCGGAACTGTGTATGCCAAGGGCGGACATGGAAGCTACCCCAAGGATATTAATCATGTATACGGTGGAGCAGGAATTGGCGGTGGAGCGTACGGCTGCGTGGATCTGATTGAAATCAATGGTGGCAATGTGACAGCCTATGGAGGATATGTTACGAACGCAGGAAGACACCCCGGAGCCGCAATCGGCACTGGCGGCGGTGGAGCAAAACCGATAGGCGAAGATGGATACAAGTATGGTGATATTAAGATCAATGGCGGAACGGTTTCAGCCATTGCATATCATAATGAAGTATATGCGATCGGTGTCGCAGAGAAGCCCAGTGTAGAGGGTACCTTGGTGGGCTCCATTTCCATCAGTGATCAGGCAGTAGTCAACTTAAATGGCGGCGATTATTTCCCGAAAAGTGAAAATCCCGGACTGAAAAACTATACCATTCAGGGCACGATTGCGGATGTACGATTCACCGAAAGCACTTATCCGGTGACAATCAGCGTGGGAGAGATTACCTGGAATGCAGGGACGATGAAGGTGAGCGATTATCAAGTTACACTTAAGGCATCCAATTATCTGAAGCCATTAACGCTAGGGACACCGGTAACGGTACAGGTGACGGTTGGAGACTATGTTTATCAGATGGAAGCTGACGTTGATGATGTTGATGATAAGAATGCAACGATCACTTTGAAGGCCGCAACTCCTCTTTATGAGACAAGATTAAAATTTGTTTCCACGGTGATCACGAGCGATCAGATATTACAGGCAACCGATATCACGGTCAAGCAGAATGATAAACCGTTGAGCAATCAAGAAGGTCAAAGTGCAGCTATGGTCATTCCTTCCATGCAGATTTCGTATGATGAAGCGAACACGGGACATCTGACGGTATATCTGCCGGAAAATGAGGGAAACACAGAGATTTCGGTGACGGTACCAGGCTTAAATGGCGGCAATCCGATCACAGTATCAGGTAAGACGATTTCGACAACAACACCAAATGAAATCGAGATGTTTCATGATGATACCGTTTGTAGTCATGAGTACTATAATGCAGATGGATTTTGTGAAGCATGTGATGCATATCAGAAGGCAATAAAGTCGGGGGAATATTATGAGATTTATAATGCCGGTCAGCTTTTCTGGTTTGCAAAGCAGTTTAATGATGATAAAAACTTTAATAAGAAGAGCAATCTGAAGCTGATGAAGGATATTAAGATCCCGGCCGGATATGACTGGACAAGCATTAGAGACAAATCTGGTACTAGGTCTTTCGAGGGGACTATTGAGGGAAATTACCATGTAATTTCCGGACTGCGACCTGCTAAGGACGATACAAATAAGTGGGGACTGGTGGGAAGGATTCAACATGGGAGTGTACAAAATATAGGGCTGGTGTTTGAAGGTGATTGGACTTGTGGATTGTGTCGTACCGCTATGTATGATGTCAAAATTCAGAATTGTTTTGTAGTAGGAACAGATTTTTTATATAGTTCTTCAAACGGAGCGGCGACTAAAGGAACGGTGACTAATTGCTTGGCTGTATCAGGAAAACTGGAAGGAACTAAGCGCCCGATTGATCGTAGGACTACTTTTACGAACTGTTATGAGACAACACAGGGTGATTTTAGTTCTTTGGGTGGAATTACTACTATAAGCGAAGAAAAACTGAAATCCGGCGAAATTGCCTATAAATTAAACGGTGAAAAATCAGATGGTACGTGGGGACAGGTGATTGGAACGGAGGATTACCCGCATTTCCGCAAGTACAGTAAGACGGTATATTATGATCCAGCTACTCAGACATATTCTAATAATAATGCGGCAAGTATCACTTCCGCAACTGTCACGGATATTAAGACGAGTCCTGAAAAAAAAGCGACTGCTACACTTAAGGCAACAGGAACTCCCGGAGCAGAGGTTAAGTTTTTCTTAACCTCCGGCGAGGATGAGCGGACATTAGAGGATATGTTCTCGAATGGAACGTCACTTCAGGAAAGTTCTTCCGGAAACTATGAGTATATTATTCAGGATTTAGCTCCGGACACAGAATATCATGTCAGACTGATGATTAAAAAGGAGGGTAAATTATCTCTTGATGTAACCTATGTAAATTTCCAGACAGAAAAAGTGCAGCAGGAGGCACCTAAGGCTGCTGATGTTTCTATCAATTACGAACAGGAGACTTTAGAGAATAAAGCTTCCTTCGATCTGGAGTATGCTGCTTCTAAGGATGCACAGTCATGGACAACTATAAGACAGGGGTGTATGGTTCGTCTGACAAGCCTGCTGGATAACATTCGTGAAAGTGGTGGGTCTGTACCACTCTATATTCGCAAGAAAGCATCCTCGTCCATGTCAGCCAGTGAAGCGGTTTTTGTGGCGGATTTGCAAAGACAGGAGATTCCGGAAGAATCGAACAAGCCGAATATTGATTATCGGAAGGAAGAAATCACAATTTTCTCATCTTTACAGTATGTGATTGTAAACGGAACCAATACCTCTCCAAGCTGGACATCTGCAAAAATGGGCAGTGGATCAGGAATTTCGATTACAGACATCATTTCTTCCGATCATGAGAGTACGGTTTATTATCGGTATGCTGCAAGCAACACGGATAAGAAATTTGCCGGAAAACCCGAAAGTATCAAGATTCTTAAAAGAACGGCAGCACCGGCTGCAATAATTGAGGATGAGGTGACTATAACCGGTACGACGATTACCATAAACAGAACGAATCCGGAAAATGACATTGAGTATGGATACCGTGATGCAGATTCAGACGGAGCATTTACATGGATTGACGGTACGGAAATTCAGGGATTATATCCGGCACATGGATATCAGGTAACCAGCAGAATAAAGGCGAAAGAGAATGCATTTGCTTCTGAGAGAACGGCACCGCTTAATGTGTCTACCAAGGATACACTGAGAATTGTAGGAAACGGAACACAAAAGTGGGATGCGAAGGGGACTTATGGGGTTTCACTTGCTCAGATTCCGGTTTCCCTGGCTTCTGGTTATGGTGTGTATAATGGTGCAAATCAACCGGTAGCCGGAACCTGGAGCTGGGAACCGGAAAATAGTAGTTCAGCATCTGGTATTTATCCGAATGTAGAAGATAACAAGGCTTATACCGTGAAATTTACACCGACAGATTCAAGTGCTTCATACGATAGGACATTAACAGATTCCGTGGTACCGGAAATTTCTAAGTATCCACTGAATTTTTCAGTTGCGGTAGAAGATAAGACCTATGATGGCACGACAAACGCGGGCATCTCCAGCGTGACCTTCGAGGGTAGCGTAACCTTGCAGAAGGACAAGGACTACACCGTCACCGCCAACTTTGACGATGCCAGTGTGGGCAACGGCAAGAACGTCACTGCCACAGTGACCCTGATGGGGCAGGCCGCGAAGAATTACTCCCTGGAGCAGAGCAGCTTCACCACGACTGGCAGCATCATCAAGGCCGCTGTCCCCGACTTTACTAAGGAAACCGCGCTGACCATTGTAAACGACTACGCGAACACCTACACAATGGCCCTCCCCGCGCTGCCTGTGCCGGAGGCTCCCAAGGAGTACGGCACAGTGACCTACGGCGCACCAACGGTCAACTTGTCCAGCACCTATTACGCCGACGGTGCGAAGGTGGAAGATGGCAAGCTGATCCTGCCGATTCAGAAAAATGACGTGGAAACCACCGGCTCTGTGGGCACAGTGACCGTGGTAATCAAGAGCACAAACTATGAGGACATCACGCTGACCGTCAATGTCAATGCGACCAACAAGCTTGTCCCCACTGTTACGGCACCTACGGCAAACACTCTGACCTATAACGGTGCAGAACAGGCTCTGGTTACAGCAGGCAAGACCACTGGCGGCACGATGCTCTACCGGCTTGGCGATTCTGAGTGGAGTGAGCAGATCCCCACAGCGAAAAACGCCGGGGAATACACTGTTTGGTATAAGGTTCAGGGAAACGCAGAGTACGCAGATGTGGCAGAACAGAACGTGACTGTGACCGTAGCGAAGAAAGCGGTCACCGTTACGGCGCTTGATAAGAGCGCCTACACCGGCAGCACCGCGCCCGATTTGAGCAGCCCGGAAGCAGATAAGGATTACAAGGTGGAAGGTCTGGTTGGTGCAGATACCCTGAGCGGCACGGTAACACTGGACTACGCACAGACACCGGATATGAGCAAAACCGGCAAAACTGCGATCAACATTACTGGTACACTGTCAAATGACAATTATGAGATCACCTATGTTTCTGGAACGTTGACTGTTTCCAAGCAATCTTCCAGCGACGGCGGTTCCTCCTCTGGTGGTTCGGGCGGCGGTGGAGGCTCCTCCTCCGGCGGTTCTAACGGTTCCGGCAACAATGATAACACCAACCAGCCGGAAGACAAGCCTCAAGCCCCTGTCACCGGTGAAACCAAACCCATACAGCCGGATAAAAACGGCAATGCGGCAGTGGATAACAGCTCTGTCCAGTCCGCCATCGATAAGGCCAAACAGGATGCGAAAAAGAACGGCACCACAGAGAACGGGATTGGCGTTACTGTTCCCATTACCCCGGCGGCAGGCCAGACCTCTTTTAACGTGACCATCAAGGCGCAGACACTGGATCTGCTGGTTAAAGAAAACGTCCGGCAGTTTACCGTAGCAACAGACCATCTGGTTTCGGTTAATATCGGCCTGGATACTCTGAAGCAGCTGGATACCGCCTACGCTGGCGGGGACATCATTCTCCGGGCAGATAAGGTGGATGCACTGCGTTCCACCGAGGCCAAAGCCACCATCGGCACAAGACCGACCTATGACCTGTCACTGGTCTACCTCTCCGGCGGCAAAGAAACACCGATTGCCAACTTAAATGGTCACATTATATCGGTGCGTTTGCCCTACACACCGGCAAATGGTGAGCAGACAGGTAATCTCTATGCAGTCTATGTAGATGACGCTGGCAAGGTGGAATGGATCACCAAATCCAGCTACAATGCCAGCCTGAAAGCGGTGGTTTTTGAAACCGGTCATTTCAGCGTTTACGGCGTGGGCTACAAAACTTTTGTCCCGGCCTTTACCGACATTACCGGTCACTGGGCAGCAGATAACATCCTCTTTGCAGCCAGCCGGGGACTGCTCTCCGGCACCAGCGACACCACCTTTAGCCCGGACACCGGCATGACCAGAGGAATGTTTGTGACAGCTCTGGGGCGGTTGGCGGGCATCAACCCGGACAGTTACCAGACCGGGAAATTCACCGATGTGAAAGCCGACGCTTACTATGCCCCCTATGTGAACTGGGCGGCGCAGACCGGCATTGTGGAGGGCGTTACCGCCACCACCTTTGCACCGGACACCAACATCAACCGGGAACAGATGGCGGTGATCATGAAAAATTACGCTGCAAAGCTGGGCTATGACCTGCCCCAGACCTTGAAGGCTGTGACCTTTGCGGACAACACACAGATCAGCAGCTGGGCGAAGGATGCGGTCAAGTCCATGCAGCAGGCGGGCATCCTGGCCGGGAAGAATGAAAATAAGTTTGACCCCAAGGGAACCGCCACCCGCGCCGAGGTCGCCACAGTTCTGCGGCGGTTTGTGGAAATCGTCATTGACCCGCAGGCCGCAAACGGCTGGCAGCAGAATGACAGCGGCCAGTGGAACTATTACAGAAACGGGGAGTCAGTGAAGGGCTGGCTCTCCGAGGAGCAGAAGTGGTACTGGCTGGACAAGGTCACCGGAATGATGTTTGCCGGAGGCTGGAAGCAGATTGATGGTAAGTGGTACTACTTCTATGCAGACGGGACGATGGCGGTGAATACCGCATCCGACAGATGAAAAATGAACCCGTAATGTAATGCAAAAATAATATCAATAAAGAGGGATGTGAACAATATGGGCAAGTTTCTGGTACTGTCGCTTACCGACCATGAAGAATATATACTCAGTAGAATTATGGAGATTATTGCGGTCGAGCCAGGATTTGACCATATTGTGACATCCCACCTTTGTAACACTCTTGTTTTTCCGGGCTTGGAGCTTCGGCTGAAGGAGAGAACAGCATACCGAAACGGTGAGTTGATTTCTATGACTCGTCGGGAATTTGAAACATTGGTATACTTGGCAAAACATCCATCCTGGGTATTTTCTGCCGGACAGCTCTATGAAGAAGTATGGGAGGATGGTAAAAATTGCGGAACGGCTGTTGCCTTCGTACCGAAAATCAATGCGAATCCGGTGTATAACGGAGGGTGAAGCCTGCTATATGTATGTAGCAATCATTATAATAACATAAAAGGCACGGCATAAAGCAATCTGATGTAAAATCTATCAGAATAATTTATGCCGTGTCTCTTTTTAATTTGATTGAATGTGGGATGGTTTTGATTTACAGCATATTTGGTGTCGGCGGTCAAGCGCCGCAAAAAAGATTATTTGCTCCAGCTTTATAAACGCAGCAGTATCGTACTGAAATAGTTGGCCTCGCCCCGCTCGTTGTTCAGCACTTTCCGGGCTTTTTGAAATAGAATAGAAACCACCACCTTTACTGAAATTGACAACAGCCGCTCCAAACCGGAGCGGCTGCTATGCAAAGTTTTGACTGTACCAAGTATAACAGATATGGATTTACGGCGAAAGGGCAGGACTGTGCCAATGTAGAGACAATTTTGTGCCACCCATGTTTCTTTGAAACATTATAGCAGTGATTCCACCAGCTGATGGATGTCGGTAAATGGATTGACAGCAATTCCAAACGGTTTGCTGCTGTCATTTTGAAGATGGTATTGCTCTACACGTTTGGCGTTCTGAATCGCAATGGCTGTATGCTCTGCTAACTGGTTATATACATCGCCAGCTTTCTCATAATCAGGGAGATAAGTGGTCAATGCGTTTTTCACTGCGGGGTAGTCTTTGAAAAATTTGGTGGTGTACTGGAAATGCAACAGATACCAAAATTCAAAGCAGGGATTGGAGAGTGCAATCTGAATCCCCTTCGCATCTGCCATTTTCCTTGCCTTGGAGAGCAGATTGTCCTTTGCAGTGATGGGGTCAGGGTTGTTGTAGTTCACATCTCCATCTGCAACTACCCATACAGAGTCTCCCTCTGATACGGAAATCTGATTTTTATTCTGGTATTCCACGGCTTTCCGGATCAGGCTGAGATAATCTGTTTCACCTCCGCTGGTGCGGCTTCCTACCACACGAATATCAATGTTTGTCTGACGGTTGCGGTAGTGTTCAAAATACTTAGGCTCAGTTTGAGAACCCTCCGTTACAATCAGAATGACAGGCTTTATTTTTCTGCGTCTCTGTCCACGCTTTTCAATTTTTCCACGTGCCATTTTACAGCCCTCCCTTGATAAAGGGGATCGCACCATAACGGCCAATCAGATAGCTCTTCTCCACCTTAGCATCCTTGCGGATGGAAAAATCGTAAAGGGAGAACAGATCGGTAGCCGCTGTTTGCTCGTCTTTTTCGGTAAACCAAATCTGATCTCTCCTCAGTACATCCAGGTCAAGAAGATTGGTGTTGTGTGATGTGAAAATCAACTGGGCTCCATTTGGATTGAACTCCACACTGTTAAAAAGCGAGACCAGATGCTTTGTCAGAAGAGGATGCAGATGAGCGTCCATCTCGTCAGCGACAAGAAGGGTTCCTTCATCCAGCACCTTTTTTACAACACCGATCAGTTTGAAATAACTGTTGGTGCCATCAGATTCCTCTGCCATGTTCAGCGGGTAGGAAGAAGTATTTCCCTCTGTATCCTGTACCGTGTGAATGGCCTCAATATTGGTAAAGATATCATTACGCTGAGAAGGAGCGGGTTCTGCATCACGCATCTGAAGGGATTGTATGCCAAAATCTGCAACACGCAGCATAGAGGCGATCACATACCGGTAGTCATCATCTTTGAGTTGTTCTGCTTCAAGACCGTAGGCGTCTGCAACAGAATGTTTCGTGATGATCTGGCAGGAAGCAAACCATTCCAGAACTGGAATCACTTTGGAATAGCTCCAGTTTGATGCGACAGACAGATAGAGCTTGTTGGCCGAAGTGCGATCCTTGAGAGTGTTTTGTTCATCGACATCAACGGTAAAGCGAAAATCTTTTGTGTCTTTTCGCTCAAAAATGAGTGCCTGCCTGCCATTGGGATAGTAATACAGATATTCTTCGATAACAGCTTTGTCTGTTACAGAAAAGCCATACGCATAGCGGATGCCATTTGTGGTGAAGATGACCTCGAAGCTGCTGGGGCGAGAGGGTGTTTCCCGGTCAAACTTGAAAGGCGAACGATCAATGGTTTTGTGGAGCTGCTGGTTATGCGAAGTCAGCACATAATTTACCATGAACCAAAACGCATTCAAGACATTGGACTTTCCAGAAGCATTGGCGCCGTAAATCACAGCAGACTTCAAATGCTTTTTGTTTCCGTCCACAATCAGGTGCTCTGGATGTTCGTTATCCTTACTGGCAAGCAGGGATAACACGACATTATCTTTGATAGAGAGAAAGTTCTCTACACTAAATTGAATCAGCATAAAACAACCTCCTAAATCCTTGTTATAATATATTATATCCACATTTTTGTGAAAAATCAACGAAAATGAAAAATAAAAATCTGTATAGATGATTTAATAGAACAGCCGTGTGGAGAGGATATGCGGTGGGAGTTTCGGTGCTGAATGGAAGTTAGTTTTGCAAAGTTCTTCAAAACCGGAATTTCCGTTACTGGGCACGTATGCGTGAACAGTAACAGTACTCAATTTTGGGGATTGCCTATAAGCAGGAGAAAACGGTATAATTGAGGAAGGCAGTTGGATATAAGGGGGACAAGTGGTGGAGATGAAAAATATTGTGAAGACGGAAAGATGGGCGGTTGTCTGGGATATGGGATGATGCGGATGATCGATGCGGTGCGGTGCATCGCCGTTTACATAAATAGATAGAGGAAATACGATGGAACTGAATTTAAGCGAACCGGGACAGAGCCGGTATCTGAGAGTATATGAATATTACAAAGAATTGATCGTGTCCGGGCAGATGAAGCCGGGAGCGAAGCTGCCGTCGATCCGCAAATGTTCCCTGCAGCTGCAGCTTTCACGGACGACGGTGGAGACGGCGTATATGCTGCTGGCAGCGGATGGCTATATCATTTCGCGTCCGCAGAGCGGGTTTTATGTAACGGATGCGGTGCTGGCGGCTGCAAACCGGGAGGAAATAGAGCACGGTGTGCCGCATCAGGAGGAACGCCCGGAAATCCGGTATGATTTTGCGTCTTCAAATGTGGATCGGGAGAGCTTTCAGTTCGATTTATGGCGGCGCTATGTCAAGAGCGCTCTGCGCCAGGATGAACGGCTGCTTTCTTATGGCGAACCGCAGGGAGAGCGGGAATTCCGGGAGGCGCTCTGTGCGTATCTGGGGCGCCACCGCAATGTGATCTGTACGCCGGACAGTATCGTAGTAGGGGCGGGTGTGCAGAGTCTCTTGCATATTTTGTGCCCGATGCTGCGGGAGCGGGACAGTGCATGGTTTTTTAATCCGTCGTTCCGGCAGGGACGCCAGATTTTTGAGGATTATGGGTTTCGGACCGGAGATATAAGAGAATATTGGGAAAATAATGATAGGAGGATTGAGTCCTCAAAAAAGGATTTGTGCGGAATAGAAAAGCCAGATGTATGTGCAAGAGAGATGAAAACAGGGTTATCCGAACAGATGTCAGAGGCGATGAGACATACAGGGAAAAGTGTTTGCTATCTGACCCCATCGCAGATGACAGTCTGGGGCGAGGTCATGCCGGTGGGTGACCGGATGAAGCTTTTAAAGGATGCGGCGCGCGAGGATATGCTGATTATTGAGGACGATTACAACAGTGAGTTCCGCTATTATAACCGCCCGACACCGTCCCTGCAGGGGCTTTCCGGCGGGCGGGGCGTCGTGTATCTGGGGACATTTTCAAGGCTGCTTCTGCCATCGATCCGCATGAGCTACATGGTCCTGCCGCCGGATCTGCTGAAACGGTATCAGGAGCGGGGGCGTTTTTATAACCAGACGGCGTCCAAGGCAGAGCAGATTGCCCTCTGCCAGTTTATCCGGGACGGACATCTGGAAAGCCAGATCCGAAAGTCCAAGAAATTGTACGCGGCAAAGGCAAAGTGTCTGTGTGATGCGGTTCGGCGCATTTTTGGAGAAAAAGCGCGAACGCATCTGGGCGATGCCGGTTTTCTGGTTCTCATGGAGCTTGACAGCCCGCTTACATCGGCGGAAATTGCCGGGCGTGCGGCACAGGCAGGCGTCGC
>OBJP01000748.1_pt1 | contig 18570 bp, 17 predicted proteins | sample 1519821 | NCBI WGS metagenome assembly OBJP01 (sample SAMN04209218, study PRJEB22552) | human gut metagenome | biome: gut; material: feces | host: Homo sapiens | place: USA: Oklahoma | reverse complement strand
AAGCGGTGAACTATGCCCAAAATCGGAAAGACACCCTGATGACCTATCTGGAAGACGGTCATTGCAGTTTATCCAATAATCTTAGCGAGAATGCAATCAGACCATTCACTGTTGGCCGGAAAAACTGGCTGTTCAGTGCCAGTCCGAAGGGAGCTGCCTCTAGCGCTATTGTGTATACAATGGTTGAGATGGCAAAAGCGAATGACCTGAATACCTACAAATATCTGACATACCTCTTATCACAGCGGCCAGACGCTAAAATGTCAGATGAACAGCTGGAACAGCTTGCCCCATGGAGCGAGACTGCGAAAGCGAACTGTCAAAACTAAACATAGAGTAAAACGCTTGCATCTATCATTTTGGTGCAAGCGTGATTCATGGGCAGCGTAGCAATATTTTGCGCTTACAGTTAATGTATAGGATGTTTTTGATAGAAATGTAAGAATGCCTCGTTAATATAACGTATAAAAGAACAAATGGAAATCAATTGTAAATTGATGAGATTAATCGAAAGGATAATGTATTGTAGAAGACTGGTTAGATAATCTCTCCACAATACATGGAAATGTAGATTGGATAATTATAAAAATGATAAAATATTAGAAAATTGTTATTTCGTGAAAACAGTATTAATGTTATTGGTGGTACTTTATCATAGCATTATTTTTTGGGGGGGGGCGTGGCTAGATACTCAAGCCGTAGTCTTTAAATCAAATTTTTTGAGAATAATGGCTGATTGGATGAATACCTTTCATATTTATGGTTTTACATTAGTATCAGGCTATATTTATCAGTATTTACGATATGAAAAAGATAGGTACCAAAACTTCTTTCCATTTATTTTTAATAAAGGAAAAAGATTATTAGTTCCATATATTTTTGTTGCAATTATTTGGGTTATACCAATCTCATCTGTATTATTTTCATATTCTTTAAATGAGATTATTTTTAAATATGTTCTTTGTACAAGTCCAAGCCAATTATGGTTTTTATGGATGCTATTTGATGTATTTATTGTTGCATGGCTTCTTTCAGAATGGATAAAAAATGATTTTATTGCAATTGTTATATCTTGTATATCTTGGTTAATAGGATATGTTTGTGGTGGTATATTTCCTAATGTGTTTTGCATATGGACTGCTTTTAACTACTTGCCATTTTTTGTTTTGGGAATGAAACTTAGAGAAAAGAAAGATTGGTTCCTATATAGAGTGTCCCTCATTTTAATTGTATTCGTTCAATTTATTATGTTTGGTCTATATCAAATGACAGTATCGAAAGGAACAGTTATATTTAAATTGATAAACCTAATTTCACATTATGGGGCTAATATTTTTGGAGCATTGATGTCATTTTTTGTTTTACAGTGGATTGGATCAAAAATTGATTGGAAAAATAATAAACTGTTCACCATGTTTTCAAAATATTCGATGACAATCTATCTATTTCATCAACAAATTATTTATTTCACAATAATGTGGCTTAATGGAAAGGTGAATCCATATATACATTCCCTTGTTAATTTTATCGTAGGATTGGTGTTGTCATCTTTAATCAGTATGCTATTAATGAAGTTTAAAGTAACACGTGTTTTGATAGGTGAAAAAAAACATTTATAGAATATATGTAAAAAATGAACTCAATATTCAAACATGGTATATTACCAGAAAGGAACTAAAAATGAAAACAGCATTACTTATTATGGCTGCTGGCATTGGCAGTCGATTTGGCGACGGAATTAAACAATTGGAGTCAGTGGATGATAATAACCATATTATTATGGATTATTCTATTCATGATGCGATCGAAGCAGGTTTTAATAAGGTGGTATTTATCATCCGAAAGGATATTGAAGATGAATTTAAGAAAGTTATCGGGGACAGAATTGCGGATGTATGTGCAAACCACGGCGTGATTGTAGATTATGCATTTCAAGATATTCAAGATATTCCTAGGAATTTGCCAGAGGGCAGAACGAAACCTTGGGGAACTGGACAGGCAGTACTTGCAGCAAAGAATTATATTGATACACCATTCGTAATAATCAATGCAGATGATTATTACGGGAAAGAAGCATTTAAACTGGTTCATGAGTACCTTGTGAATGGTGGAGAATCTTGTATGGCAGGGTTTGTGCTGAAGAATACATTATCAGATAATGGCAGCGTTACGCGTGGTATTTGTAAGATGGATGCTTCTAATAACTTGACAGAAGTTGTTGAAACAAGGAATATCGTTAAAACCGAAGATGGAGCGAAAGCAGATGATGGTATATTAGATCTTGATTCTTTAGTGTCAATGAACATGTGGGGATTGACTCCGGATTTTTTGAGGTATTGGAGAATGGATTTAAGGTGTTCTTTGAGAAAGAGGTGCCGGAGAATCCTCTAAAAGCAGAATACTTAATCCCGACATTTATCGGACAACTGTTAGAACAGGATAAAATTCAAGTGAAAGTATTGCGTACGGATGACACTTGGTATGGAATGACCTATAAGGAAGATATTATAACTGTAAAAGAAAAATTTGGTAAAATGTTGGAAAATAAGTTATATTCGGCAGAATTGTTCGGCGATATTTTGCCCTAATAAAATCGGATGTAGCCTATAAATGGACGAAATAAGTTGAAATGTGAAGAAAAAACTACTCTGATCAAATTTTGATATAAACATAATAACAGCAAGTGGATAAATATAATATATGGAATTGCGAATGTGTGAGAAAAATCCAGACAATAGAGAAAATTATAAAGGAATAATAGTGAGATGAGCTACAATCTAAATAAAATAATGGACGCTGCATGTCGTCTGTTAAGGAAACTAAGAATAACCTTTCAAGGTATTTTTAAGAAAAAAACAATTAATAACTACAAAGATGCTGTAGAATTTTTAAATGAGAAAAACCCAGATTGTAAAACAAGTTGTATTACAAAAAAAGAAGATTCCAATACAGTGAATTATCAACTTAGTATAATAATCCCTGTGTATAATTGTGAAAAATACGTGGAGAGATGTATAAATTCAATTCTGTCTCAAAAAATGAAATATACATATGAAATTGTGGTTGTAAATGATGGGTCAACAGATAATACCAAAGAGGTTTTAAAGAAATTTCGTAGTGTAGAAAATATTCACATAATAGAACAAGAGAATAAAGGATATTCAGGTGCTAGAAATGCAGGAATAGATTTTGCGACTGGAAGATATTTGATGTTTGTTGACTCAGATGATGAAATGCTTGCAGGTGGAGCAAAAGTACTTTTAGATCGAGCGTATGAATATGACGCTGATATTGTTGAAGGAGGTTTTAAATATATATATCCAAATGATAAATGTATTGATACCCCGTCATCTGATGAAGTGAAAGAGATTTCAATACCATTTGGAATACTGAGTGGCTTTTTTTGGGGAAAAGTTTATAAAAGAGAAATCTTTGAAGGAATTCGATTGCCTGAAGGATATTGGTTTGAAGATTCGCTAAATGTACATATTTTATTTTGGAAATGCAAAAAATGTATATTAATTCCAGAATTAGTGTATGGATATTATATGAATGAAAATGGTATTACACAAACTGCGAAAAAAAAGATAAAGAGTATTGATAGTTTATATATTACTGAGAGCTTAATAAAAGATCACTTGGAATTGGGGTATAACATTACTCAAGAGTACTATGATTATTTTTTGAGAATGGTTAATCTTACATACAATCGAACACGTGAAATGAAAGAAGAAGTACGCAAGTCGATTTTTTTATGTCAATGTAATTTGTATGAAAAGTATTTTAGTACATTTTCTACAGAAGTCAAAGAAATGAAGAAATTAGAACATTCATTGAAAATGTATGATTACAAGGCATATATATTTGCTTTAGAATGGTAAGAAGTGGAGACTCCTCTTCAAGTTTTGTGTATACTCTAAAAACTGATATAAGATTTATGAATAGATATAAATAAGTAGAGCCGACTGATTATTCTGGGGCTCTTTGGGCCACCATTCCGGAAACAAGGGGAAGTCTCCCTAAGACTTCCCTTTGTCTTTATACATTATAAAATTTCTTATACCATTCAGCGAATCTGCGAAGTCCTGTTCTTAAGGATGTATCTGGTTTGAACCCGTAGTCTCTTTCCAGTGCACTTGTATCAGCATAAGTAATCGGTACATCACCAGGCTGCATGGCTATAAGTTTCTTGTGGGCTTCGAAGTCATAATCTGCAGGAAGTACTTCTGCACGGATCAGTTCTTCCTGAAGGATGGTAACAAAGTCTAACAGGTTTTCAGGATTACTGTTTCCGATGTTGTAAACTGCGTACGGAGGGATTGGGAGCCCATCTTCGCCGTTTTTCTTTTCCGGAGCCCCCTGCATGACACGTTTTACACCTTCTACGATATCATCCACGTAAGTAAAGTCACGTTTACAGTTTCCATAGTTGAAGATCTGGATCGTTTCACCTTTGAGCAGTTTGTTTGTAAATCCGAAGTAAGCCATATCCGGTCGTCCGGCTGGTCCGTATACGGTAAAGAAACGGAGGCCGGTAGAAGGGATGTTGTAGAGCTTGCTGTATGCGTGAGCCATTAATTCATTAGATTTCTTTGTGGCGGCATAGAGAGAAACTGGATTATCTACTTTATCATCAGTACTGTAAGGCACTTTTTTATTTGTACCATAAACAGAGGAAGAGGAGGCATATACGAGGTGTTCTACACCTTTTTCTCCGTTGTCAAAGGAGTGACGGCAGGCTTCCAGAATGTTATAAAAACCAATCATGTTTGACTGGATATAAGCGTCCGGATTTGTGATTGAATAACGTACTCCGGCCTGAGCACCGAGGTTTACTACGATATCCGGTTTGTGCTTTTCAAAGATTTTGTCGATAATTGCTTTATTTGAAAGATCATCCTTGTAAAATACGTAGGTTGAATCACTATGTTCAGCAACGCATTTTTCAATCTCCTGTAAACGCCATTCTTTGATGCTTATATCATAGTAGTGATTCATGTTGTCCAGCCCAATGATGTTGACAGGTGACTGTGTTCTTAAAAGCTCCAGAACCAGGTTACTGCCGATAAATCCGGCAGAACCTGTAATAAAAACGGTTTTATTTTTCAGTTCAATACGCTTCATCTTGATGCACTTCCTTCATTAATCTCTTTTAAAGATGTCTCTTGTATAGACTTTCTCTTTTACATCATCCAGGCAGGAGTCATATCTGTTTGCAATGATTGCCTGACTTTTCTTTTTGAATTTCGTTAAATCATTGATGATTTCAGAACCGTAAAAAGTTTCACCATTTTTTAAAGTTGGTTCGTAAATAATAACTTTTGCGCCTTTTGCTTTGATTCGTTTCATAACTCCCTGAATAGAGGACTGGCGGAAATTATCGGAGTTACTCTTCATGGTCAGGCGATATACACCGATAACTGTTTCGCCCTCTTTGTTTGGATCCCAGGAGCTGTTTGCTTCATATGCTCCGGCCATTTCAAGAACATGGTCAGCTATATAGTCTTTTCTTGTTCTGTTGCTTTCCACAATAGCAGATATCATATTCTGAGGTACGTCATTGAAGTTTGCCAGAAGCTGCTTGGTGTCCTTTGGCAGACAGTATCCGCCATAGCCGAAGCTTGGATTGTTGTAGTGGGCTCCGATACGGGGATCAAGGCAAACACCGTCGATGATTTGCTGGGTATTTAACCCTTTGGTTTCTGCGTATGTATCAAGTTCGTTAAAGTAAGATACACGGAGTGCAAGATAAGTGTTGGCAAACAGCTTAACAGCTTCGGCTTCTGTGAATCCCATGAATAAGGTATCAATGTTTTCCTTAATAGCGCCCTGCTGAAGGAGTTTGGAGAAAACTTCCGCCTTTTCTCTGGATTCCTCATCACAGGAAACGATGATTCTGGATGGATAAAGATTGTCATAAAGAGCCTTGGATTCACGAAGAAATTCCGGGCTGAAAATGATATTTTTTGTGTTATATTTTTCTCTTACAGATGTGGTGTACCCAACTGGGATGGTAGATTTGATGACCATTGTAGCATCCGGATTTACCTTTAATACCAGTTCAATAACTGCTTCGACAGCGGAACAGTCAAAAAAGTTCTTTTTGCTGTCATAATTGGTAGGTGCAGCGACCACAATAAAGTCAGCGTTTTTGTAAGCTTCTTCGCCATCTAAGGTGGCTGTAAGATCAAGTTCTTTTTCTGCAAGATATCTTTCAATGTAATCATCCTGGATAGGAGATTTTCTATTATTGATGAGATCTACTTTTTCTGGAATGATGTCAACCGCTGTTACATGATTGTGCTGTGCAAGAAGAGTAGCGATAGAAAGACCAACATAACCGGTTCCGGCAACTGCTATATTGTATTTTTTATTGAGAACCAGTTTATCATCTGTTGGTTTAGTTTCTTCAAATAAGTCTACAACTTCAAAATTAAGTACTTCTGCAATTGCATGAAGCTGATCAATGGAAGGGATGTAATCAAGGCTTTCAATTCTACTGATCATCCCTCTGTGGATTCCGGTCATTTCTGCCAGCTGCGCCTGGGTGAGTTTTTGTTCTTTTCTTTGGGCGATAATGGTATCGGCCATTTTCTTGTAAGATAATTTTTTCATATCAAACCTCCGGATGTCATTAATAATCACACAAAACACATAATTTTATATTTTATACAATGTTATACTATCAGAAATGCGTGAAAAAGTCAATAATAATGACAAAAAATATGTACGATAATTAATGTTATAAATAATGGAATGATTAAGTGACGATTTCTTTTTTGCTGATTATTTTTGGGGAGTTATTGTTTGTGCGAAAAGATTTTATGATAAGTTGTATAACAATGACAAAAATTGAATATGAAAAAGTTACAAAAAAATAAATTTGATATTGTTGAAATGATATTATGATGTATTATCTTTCATGAGGTAAAGAACTTGATATTTGACAGGAAAATAGGTATTATAAAAAGAAAAAAGGCAGGAGAAGGAGAAAAATGAAAAGTTTATTGATCCTTGGTGCGGGCGGTTTCGGCCAGATGATTAAAGAAACCGCACTGGCATTAGGTTATGAAAAAGTAGTATTTTTGGATGATGCTGCAAAAAGTGATGATGTAATTGGTATGTGCTGTGATTATGTTCTCAGGCACTCTGAATATCCGGTTGCAGTTGCTGCATTTGGTAACAATAAGACACGTTTATTCTGGACTGACAAATTGATTGCAGAGGGATACGAAGTACCTGCAATTGTGCATCCGTCTGCGATTGTAAGTCCAAGTGCGGTTTTGGAAGCGGGATGTTTTGTCATGCAGAGAACAGTGGTCAATACACATACCAGAGTAGAACGTGCTGCTTTAATTAACAGCGGAGCTGTGGTGGATCACGATTCTGTTGTGTGTGCAGGAGCACACATTGGTCTTGGAAGTGTGGTAAAAGCAAACTGTACAATCGAAGCCGGTCAGAAAGTTGAAGCAGGAGAGGTGATTTTTTCTACCAGAAGAAAAATTGAAGGTGTGGACAGCCGCAGTCTGGAAGATGCGGTTTATGCGTTTGGTTTCGGACCGCAGTGCAGTTATGTGAAACCATTTGGCGAAGGGCATATTAATGAAACTTATGCTGTGTATATGCCGGGACAGGATGGAAAAGATGTACCGCTTTACGTTCTCCAGCGCATCAATATTAATGTGTTCAAAAATCCGGATCAGGTAATGGATAATATTTTTGGTGTTACAGAGTATCTGCGTAATATTATCCGTCAGGACGGCGGAGATCTGGACAGAGAGTCTTTATCTTATATCAAGACTAAGAGTGGTGACACATATTTTGAGGATGATCAGGGACAGCCATGGCGCTGTCTCCATTATGTACCAAATTCTGTATGTTATCAGCAGGTGGAAAGACCAGAGCAGTTTTATCAGTCAGCGCTTAGTTTTGGACATTTTCTGAAACAGTTGGGAGATTATCCGGCGGAGAGCTTGTATGAGACAATTCCGAAATTTCATGACACGGTAAAACGTTTCCGGGATTTTGAAGATGCACAGAGGAAAGACGTCAAAAACAGAGCGCGTTTATGCCGTCCGGAAATTGAATTTGTTCTTTCACGCCAGGAAGACTGCGGCGTATTAATGAAGCAACTGGAAGAAGGAATACTTCCGCTTCGGGTTACACATAATGATACCAAACTTAACAACATTCTTTTTGATGCAGACACAGATAAGGGATTGTGCATTATTGACCTGGATACCATCATGCCGGGGTTGGCAGCTAATGACTTTGGAGATTCCATTCGTTTTGGGGCATCTACGGCAGAAGAGGATGAGCCGGATCTGGACAAGGTGCATTTTGATATCAGTCTTTATGATATTTATGTGAAAGGGTATCTGGAGATGGCAAAAGATGTTTTGACTCCGGCAGAAATCGAAAGCCTTCCATGGGGAGCAAGGTTAATGACGTTGGAGTGCGGTATGCGTTTTCTGGCAGACTTTTTACAGGGAGATGTGTATTTCAAGACTGCATATCCGGAGCATAATCTGGTTCGTGCCAGAACACAGTTCAGACTGGTAAAAGAAATGGAAGAGCAGTTTGATGAGATGAAGAATATTTTGAAGAAATATGTTTAATTTAATGTAAGCTCCCGGTGGGAAATAGCATTTAACTGAATGTTATAGTGCGGTATGTCTGCTGATAATCATAAAAATTTTATGGAGCAGACAGAAAGGCATGATTGTGATCTGAAATAAAGGCAGTACGGAGCTGTCAGGTCTGATTTCCGATGGGGAGAATTTGAATGAATGTTTATCATATTTTTATAACACACAACAGAGCCTGGTCTAAAAGAGAAATCATAGTATTTGCATTGATTATGCTGGGAGCAGTTATCGTTCTGGGAGTATTAGTTGCAGATAATAAAATTAGAAAAATACAGGCGGCAGCAGTCCTGGGTCTGCTGGTATTCCTGGGGATTGTTCTGGGATCTACAGTATTCACCAGAGAACCGGGAAACAGGGAGTATGAACTGATGCCTTTCTGGTCATGGAAAAAGATATTTTTTTACAGAAATATGGGGCTGCTGCAGGAGAATTTGTTGAATTGCATTTTATTAATGCCTATGGGATGTTTGCTGCCGGTGATAATGGGGCATCAAGTGAAATTAAAAAATGCTTTTGCAGCAGGACTTATGTGTTCAGCGTTGATTGAAGTCAGTCAGTTGGTTTTTAAAAGGGGGTTGTTTGAATGGGACGATATGATTCACAACAGCCTTGGATGCCTTTTAGGCTGCTTTTTGGTAAACATCATAGTAAAAAAGAAATATAGTGACTAAAAGCAGAAAGTATGGCGAAAGGTATTTTGAGAAACAGACTGGTATTATCAGTGATTATTTGACATATAAATTATGATGAATAGTCTGTTTCTCCTGATTTTATGTGGGACGGCTGAAAATATTCTGTTTGGAGGAATAAAAGAGATGGGCAGAATAATTTTAATCAGCAGCGTTTTGCTTCTTATAGCTGTGGCAGTGATAATCCTGTATTGTGGGCTGGTTGAAGACTCTGTTAAGTAGCTATGATAAAGCTTTCTACTACCGAAATATTGTGTGTGGATTAATAAGAAAGGATTTCCACTATGAAATCATTGCCTGTTCTCTTTTCTTCAGATGCCTGTCAATGATCAGCAGAAAGGCTCCGGAAGAGATAACAGCGCTGACGGCATCTGAAAGTGGTTCCGCATAGAATGCCGCAGAAGCCTGGAAAAATAGCGGAAGGGTAATAGTTCCTGCAACATAAAGCAGCTTCCTTAATATGGAAAGGAAAAGAGCGGTTTTTGTCCGTTCCAGGGCAGTCAGTGCATCTACAAACACATACTGAAAGCTTAAAGGAATGATCATCATGGTAAATACTTTGATTCCCCAGACAGAAAAGTCCATGTATTCCTGACTGGAGGTGAAAAGGCGGACAAAGGTTCCCGGAATAAAACGGGAAAGGATAAACATGAATGTGGTAAACAGAAGCATCAGCTTCAGGTTTGTACGTACTGTTTTTTTGACCCGCTGAGTCTGACGGGCGCCGTAATTATAACTGATGATCGCCTGGGTTCCGCCGCTGATACCGATCATGGGAGAAGTGATCAGCAGCATATAGCTTTGTACAATGGTAGCGCAGGTGATCAGTATATCTCCCTGCTCCGGTCCGCCGTATTTCTGAAGAACCGTGTTCATGACAATCAGAAGAATGCTGTCTGTTGCCAGAATCAGAAACGGGGACATTCCAAGGTAAAGGATATTCAGCATCAGTTGTCTGCTGTAATTGCCAAAGGAAATGCGTACGTGGACTTTTTTGCTGAACAGAAAAAGCAGAGCAAAGGCACAGGATGCCATCTGAGAGATAACAGTGGCAATGGCTGCTCCGGCTACATCCATATGGAACAAAAAGATAAAAACAGGGTCAAGGATGATGTTGGAAACTGCACCAATAAGCACAGTCATCATTCCGGCAACAGGGAATCCCTGACAGTTGATAAAATAATTCAGACCGGCTGCCATCAATGCAAAAAAGGTTCCGGCAGTATAAATGGTCATGTAAGTATCTGCATATGGGAAAGTGATCTCACTGGCTCCGAACCAGATCAGAAGATGATCCTTCATAAAAAGAAAGCCGGCTGTCAGTATAACGGAAAATCCGCACAGCATCAAAAAAGAGTTTGAGAGAATCTGTCTGGCCTTCGGAAGATTGCCCTCGCCCATTCGGATCCCAAGAAGAATGGAACCGCCTAATCCCACAAGAGTTCCGAAGGATGACAGAAGAGTCACAATGGGACCGCACACGCCCACTCCTGCCAGCGCCAGGGCGCCTGTGCCCGGGATATGCCCGATGTACATGCGGTCAATAATACTGTACAGAACATTGACAAACTGGGCGATCATTGCCGGAATGGCAAGACGCAGCACCAGTGAAGATACAGGATCTTTTCCAAGATCTGCTGAAGTTTTCATAATTTATTTCCCCCGCCCGAAAAGTGTGCAGAAAACCTGCACCGTTCACTACTATAACAGAAGTACCGGGGCAATTCAATAAAAAGAAAACGTTTCGTCGGGAAGATAAGAAAAAGAAATGGAAGATAAAAAAGATACCACAATATCATGAGATTTTAAGAAATTTGAGAGGGATATATAAATTTTATTTTAGGTATATAAATTTCCGGTATTTTCCTGATTTACAAGGGGCAGTACTTGTGATAGAATGGAAAATAATGCGATAATAGGCTGAAACTGTTTTCGCAGTGCAATATTTTATGAAATCAGAAGCAGGAAAAGGATTAGAAGGAGTAAAAATGGAAACAAACGAAAAAAGAAATGTTCCCGATGATGATGTGATTGATTTAAGAGAAATATTTTTTGCAATTAAGAGAAAGATTTTTCTTATTATTGCGGTAGGATTGCTGGGAGGCTGTCTGTATGGCGCATATACGGCTTTTTTAATAGATCCTGTATATACTTCCACGTCCAGTATCCTGGTCTTGTCCAAGGAGACAACTCTTACGTCTATTGCGGATCTGCAGCTGGGGTCACAGCTTGCAGCAGATTATCAGGTACTGATCAAAAGTACAAGTGTAATGGAGGATGTTATTGATGCGCTTGATCTGGAAATGACACCGGAAGATCTCAGAGAGAGTATAACGATCAATAACCCTGTAGATACAAGAATCCTGGAAGTTTCTGTAGTAAATACGGACGGAGAACTTGCGAAAAAGATCACAGATAAGGTTGTTGAGGTTTCTTCCGAATATATTGGAGATAAAATGGAAGTTGTTCCGCCTAAGATCATCGAAAAAGGAAAGATTCCCACAGTGCAGACCTCTCCAAGCATGACCAAAAATATTCTGATCGGATTTCTTGCAGGCATTGTTCTCTGTGGAGGAATCATCTGTGTACTTACAGTTATGGATGATACCATTAAGTCTGAGGATGATGTGGAAAAGTATCTGGGTGTTCCGGTTTTGGCTTCTGTTCCGGATAGAAAGGACTATATTAACAAGAACAGAAGAAAAAAGTAATACCCTGAGTGAAAGGAGATACCGGAATAATGAAAAGAGTTTCAATGCAGGACGTCCGTAAAACGGATTATTATTATGAAGAGGCAATTAAAACACTGCTGACAAATATAAAATTTGCCGGCAAGGATGTAAAGACGATCTTACTTACAAGCTGTTACCCTAACGAAGGGAAAAGCGATATTACATTTTCGCTGGCAAGAGAAATGGCAGCGTCAGGAAAAAGGGTTCTTCTCCTGGATACAGATATGAGAAAGTCTACTTATGCTCTCAGGTTTCGCGTGGCAGAGAGTGTTTCAGGTTTATCTCAGTTTTTAAGCGGACAGATAGGAATTGCGGATTTATTATATTCAACTAATTATGAGAATCTGGATATTATTTTTGCAGGTCCTTCGGTTCCCAATCCGTCAGCTCTTCTTGGGGAGGGGATTTTTTCCACTCTGATGAAAAAACTGAGAGAGCATTACGATTATATTTTTGTTGATACACCGCCTGTTGGCACAATTATTGATGCCGCCATAGTTGCTCAGAAATGCGACGGAGCAGTTCTGGTTGTGGAAAGTGAAGCAGTCAGCCATAAAGTAGCTAAAAAAGTACTTGTACAGATAGAAAAAAGCGGCTGCAGGACGCTCGGAGCAGTTCTCAACAAGGTTGATATGAAAAAAGACAAGTATTATTCTCGTTATAGTGGAAAGTATGTCGCCTATTATGAAAAAATGAAAGAGGATCAGAACAAAAATTGAGAAGACATGGTAAGCTTATAAATGTATGCCTGGCTCTGTTATGTATAGTGCTTGTGCTGATTCTGGGAGGACTTGTTGTATGGAACAGAAACCAGACAAGGGAAGATAAACAAAGGCTGGAGAAGCTGGCGGACGAAACAAGAGCAGAGGACAGGGAAGATTTACAGAAATTAGATAAAAAACAGGAAGAAACGGCAAAAGAACTTCAGCAGAAGGCGGCTCAGGAAGCGGAGGTCACAGCGACCCCTGCGCCGACTCTTTCTCCTGTGCCTTCGGAACCTGTAAAGGAAAAAACAGCAGGGATATCCTGTTGGGGAGACGATCTGCTGACTGCAGAGGATACACAGCAGTATTCCTATATGACAGTTCTTCAGAAACTTCTTCAGGAAAACGGTTATAATATTCCGGTAGTCAATAAGACTCTTCAGGGCGGAGGTACTCTGTCTATGATGAAGAGAGCCGGGGTTGATGATCAGATCATTCAGAATTTTATTTCTGAGCATCAGAAAGCAGCCAATGGCGCGCAGCTTTATGTTACAGAAACAGGAATCCGTGATTTTACGGAAGAAGACCTTACCCGTGACGATCTGGACTATATCCCTGTTATATTTATGGGATATTATGGCGGCTGGAATCATGATCCGGCTGAGCTTGCGCAGCAGCAGGAGCATATTCTGAAAACATTTTCCAACCAGGAGCAGTTTATTATAGTTGGAACCCGACCGTTGGACGGTTCCGTGGATTCAGCTGCTCTGGATGCGGCGTTAAGTGAAAAATGGAAAGAACATTACATAAGTCTTGCTGCTGTCACCTCTTCGCCTTCTTCCACATATGAAGCGCAGGCGGCAATGGCCCGGGCGGTTTATGAGAAGATGGTGGAACTGAATTACATCAGCAAATAAAACAGAAAGTGTACAAGGATGCTGACAAAAAAAAGAAGTCGATATCGAAAAAAGAGAGCCGCATATATTCTGACAGGATGCGCAGTGCTGATCGTGGCGGCAGTCTTCGGGGCAGGAATATGGAAAAAGCGGACAGCGTCTCCGCATCTGAAAAAATCCGAAAATTCTGTATCCATGGATCAGCAGGAAGACGGCATTACATATAAGGGAAAAACTTATACTTATAACGACCATCTGAGCAATTTCCTTTTTATGGGAATTGACACCAGAGGTGAGGTGGAAAACCAGGAAACAGATAATACCGGACAGGCGGATGCGATCTTTCTGGTGTCCATGGACCGGGTGACAGAACAGATTCATGTGATTTCCATTCCCCGTGATACCATAACAGAGATAGAAGTGTTTACTGTTGGAGGAAAAAGTCTTGGCAAAATGGAAAACCATATCAATCTCCAGTTTGCCCAGGGCGATGGAAAAAGAGAAAGCTGTGAACTGATGGAGGATGCGGTTTCTGACCTGTTTGGCGGAATTCATATTCAGAGTTACTGCGCGGTTAATATGGACGCAATTCCTGTAATGACAGAAATTGCCGGTAACGTGGAGGTTACGGTTCCGGATAACAGCCTGGCAGAAGTGAATCCTGAATTTACAGAAGGTGCAGAGGTTGTTCTCACAAAGGATAATGTAGAACAGTTTGTGCGCTATCGTGATATTGACCAGACTCAGAGCGCTCTGGTGCGTCAGAACAGACAAAAAAGTTTTTTGCAGGCATATATGAAAAAAGCCCAGGAAGAGTATCAGAAAGATGCCTCATTTGTTGCAAGGCTTTACGACAGCCTCAGAAGTTATATGGTCACAAACATGGGAAATGACATTTTTGTAAAGTTTCTGACAGCTACTGAAAAAAATCCTCCGGTGACGCATACAGTACCGGGCGAAGGGGTTCAGGGTGATTACTATGATGAATTTCATGTGGATCAGGACGGACTTCAGGATTTAATATATTCTGTTTTTTACAAAGAAGATAAATAGCAGACATGCCATTATCTATAAAAATTTATATTAAAAGGAGAGACGACAATGAAAAAAACAAACAAAATTTTAGCCGGAATTTTAAGTGCAGTTGTACTGATGAGCCCTGCAACCACATGGGCGGGTCCTAGTATTACAGACAAGGTAGTAGTTGTAGAAGACAGTGTTGGTAAATATATCGTAACAGATAAAATTGAAGAAGATGAAGTATTTACCACTCTGGAAACTGAAGATAAGGAAATGGCAGACCTGATCAAAGAGGTAAATGAAGGAACAAAGGATATGAAGGCTTTTACTGAAAAGTTATCTGCCGTACTGGAAACAGTAACTGATGAGGAAGCAAAAGCAGCACTTGAAAAAACAATTAAAGAAATCGAAGAAAAGAATCTTGATTTCTTAACAGGCTTTATGGCTCTGGAAGCAGAAGAAGGCGTAACTGTAGAGAAGAATGCCAACGGCAAATATGATGTTACTATTCAGATCCCGATTCTGAAAGATACTCTGAAAGATGTTAATATTTTATATTATAATAAAGAGTTAAAGATTTGGGAAATCATTGAGCCTGCAGCTGTTGATTTTGAAAAACAGACAGTTGAGTTTGAAGTAGAGGATTTCTCCCTTTTTGCAGTGCTTGCCAATATTGAGGAAGCAGAATAATCAGGGACTGAAATTTTAGTCCTGGAATATTAAAATAAGAATCTCCCCGGAAATCAGATGCTTTGCATGACTGGTACGCTGTGGGAGATTCTTTTTGAATTGAAAAACTGCACAAAAATGAAAATCGTTTTTTGGATAATATTCTGATTTTACGTTTCCATTAAAATTGTACTTGTAACCAGCCGTAAAATATGATATTATTCCGTTCAAAGAAAAGGGAGTAGCGGCCATCGGATGAAAATAAAATGGTTTTCAGATGAGGTACATATTTGCGTCAGTACGGTGTCAGTAAAAGATATCCGCGATATGAAGTAAGCAGCAAGACTTTTGTTTTGAGGCAGAATGAATCTGTCCGGAATGAAAGTCTTTTTCTTTTCTTTCAATAAACCGCCCGGGGACATATGATTGAAATTTCAGTTTAAGGTATACCTGTATGTTCATCAGATTGGGCAGTAAGGAGGACACAGATGGAGGAATTTAACAACATGAAAAAGAAATGGTCTCCTAAAAGACCAAAGACCGGAAAGCATGCCAAAAAGGTTGTGGCAATCGTGGCCGGGATTGCGGTTGTGGGTCTGTTTGCAACAGACTGTACCTATCAGATCCAGGAGCAGGAGCAGGCAGTTTTGTCAACCTTTGGTGTGCCGAAAGCAGTGACAGAAACAGGACTTCATTTTAAACTGCCTCTGATCCAGCAGGTACATAAGGTAAACACTACCATACAGGGATTTCCTATTGGATATGATCAGGACTCCAATGACGTGGTGGCAGATGAAGGGATTATGATCACGTCAGATTATAACTTTATCGACGTGGATTTTTTTGTGGAATACAGGATCACAGAACCGGTTAAATATCTTTACACGTCTCAGCAGCCGGAAGAAATTCTGAAAAGTATTGCCCAGAGCTGTATCCGTACGGTGATTGCCAGCTATACGGTAGACGATGTGCTGACTACGGGAAAAAGTGAGATACAGGCAAAGATCAAAGAAATGATCATGAAAAAAATGGAAGCGCAGGATGTGGGAATCCAGCTTGTGAACATTACGATCCAGGATGCGGAGCCGCCTACACAGGAGATCATGAAAGCCTTTAAGGCTGTGGAAACCGCAAAGCAGGGGAAAGAGACTGCCGTTAATAATGCCAATAAATACAGAAACGAAAAGCTTCCTGAGGCAGAAGCCCAGGCAGACCAGATCATTCAGGATGCAGAGGCTCAGAAGCAGGTCAGAATCAATGAAGCGGAAGCTGAAGTGGCAAGATTTAACGCCATGTATGAGGAATATGTAAAAAATCCCACAGTGACAAAGCTTCGTATGTTCTATGAGACTATGGAAGATGTGCTTCCGGAAATGAAGATTGTGATTGACAATGGAGATGGAACCCAGAAGGTTCTTCCACTGGATTCTTTTACCGGGGAAAGCACAGGTGAAGAAACGGTGGATGCACAGCAGCCGGAAACCGGGGCTGAGCCGGACAATGCTCAGAGTCAGACCACAGACGCTGCAGTACAGGGAGGTGAATGATCATGAAACGTAAAAAAGTTCTTGCTGTGGCTGCAGGTGTTGTAGTTGTATTTGCAGCTCTTACATCAGTTACAGTGACAAAACAGAATGAATATAAGCTGATCCGCCAGTTCGGAAAGGTACAGAGAGTGATTGATAAGCCGGGGATCAGTCTTCGCGTACCATTAATGGAAACAACGGCAACATTGCCAAAACAGACCCTTCTCTATGATCTTGCGCCTTCAGATGTTATCACAAGGGACAAAAAGACTATGATCACAGACAGTTATGTGATCTGGAGAATTTCAGATCCTCTGAAATTTGCCAGAACGCTGAATTCTTCAATAGAAAACGGGGAAAGCCGTATTAATACAGCAGTATATAATGCGACAAAAAATGCCATCAGCAGTATGTCCCAGGACGAGGTGATCACCAGCCGGGACGGGGAACTGGCTGATATGGTAATGGGATCTGTGGACGATAATATGGAGCAGTACGGAATAGAGGTAATGCTTTTTGATACCAAGCAGCTGGATCTGCCGGATGACAATAAGGAAGCTGTTTATGAGAGAATGATCTCAGAAAGAGATAATATAGCGGCTACTTATAAGGCTGAAGGAAGCTCAGAGGCCAAGGTGATCCGCAATACTACGGACAAAGAGGTTGCCATTCAGATTTCAGAAGCCAAGAAGCAGGCGGAAATCCTGGAAGCCCAGGGTGAGCAGGAATATATGAAGATCCTTGCCGGCGCTTATGGCGAAGAAGGAAGAAGTGATTTTTATTCCTTTGTACGCAGCCTGGATGCGCTGAAAAACTCTATGAAGGGCGAGGACAAAACAGTGATCCTTTCTCCGGATTCCCCGATCGCACAGATTTTCCAGGGGAATACAGGAACCGTGCAGTAATTGATCGTGTGTGATTTACGGAAGAGTTTATAAAAGACAGAAGTTTGTGTATTTTTGGAAAAATAAATAACTGAAGTTTTATGGAGACACAGCAGACACCGGAACATGGAAATGGGAAGGTGGCTGCTGTGTTATTGTTTACATTGTGGGGGATTTTACTTGTGAATATTTATCCGGCTGTGGCAGATATCATTTTGCAGATATGATTTTGGAAAAAAATAAAAAAAGTACTTGCAATCTTTATACATTGATGCTAAACTATAATGCGAACGCGCTATGAGTGCGTCCATAACTGCAGATTCAAGCCTAAATTACGAGAGGAGGATTTCCAGTGAAAGTAAGATCATCTGTAAAGCCGATCTGCGAGAAATGCAAGATCATTAAAAGAAAAGGATCTATCAGAGTTATCTGTGAAAATCCAAAACACAAACAGCGCCAGGGTTAATGACGGCAGTTTGTGAAACGTGCGGCTGCAGTTTGATACACCCGGAAGGGTTGTTCGGACTGTTTGTATAATTGATTTATCAAAGCATGTATTGCCTAATACCGAGAGGCAACAGCAGCATTTAGCTGCAATTTCGGAAAGGCTGTCTTACGCCAAAGACGGCTGGGTGTTTTACCGAGGCACCCCAATTAGGAAACTAAAAACAGAAAGCAGACTTTCAGGTATGCCCCATTTCACCTTGCCATCCGGCAAGTGGTGTACAGAAGAAGCGCTTTCAAAAAAGAAGATGGAGGAAACAGTACATGGCTCGTATAGCTGGTGTAGACTTACCAAGAG
>OBJP01000745.1_pt1 | contig 18674 bp, 16 predicted proteins | sample 1519821 | NCBI WGS metagenome assembly OBJP01 (sample SAMN04209218, study PRJEB22552) | human gut metagenome | biome: gut; material: feces | host: Homo sapiens | place: USA: Oklahoma | reverse complement strand
CACGGGCGATTGGCGCAACGGTTAGCGCAGGTGCTTTACACGCACAAGGCTGGGGGTTCGAATCCCTCATCGCCCACCACTGAATTGTTAGGCTCCCAGCAATGGGAGCCTTTCTTTTTTGGGCCCATCGCAGAGGGATTCGAACCCGCCAGGGTGCGGAGCTGAGGAAACGCGAAGCGTTTTCCAGCGCAGCACGCGAGGGCCGTAGGCCCGAAGCGAAAGCGGGCGGCGTCAGCCGCACGCGACACCCCTCATCGCCCACCACCGAATTGGAAACGGTCCTCGCAAGGGGACCGTTTTTGTTTGCGCCCATCGCAGGGGGATTCGAACCCCACAGCTCACTCGTTTCAAGGGCAGTGGTCAAAAAATGCCAAATATGAGTACTGCTACCTCTTTTGTAACAGCATTTTCGAGGTCCCAAAGGGCAAATCTGACATCAAAGCAACGGCTAACGGTCCAGATGAGCATGTTTTCTGACAGCAAAACTGGACATATGCGGTCCAATTCGTCAAATTGTGTCTAATTTATATGCTACAGAATTAGTGCCCGTACTCATATTTGCCACTTTTTGCACACGGCCTATCCCAGCCATGGTAAATCGATAACAAAACGGGCTCCAGACCGCTGAATCGTGCCGCATATGGCACGTCCGCAGTCCGGAACCCGGTCCAAATTGAGTTATTGCGCTGTGTTAGGCCAAAACGTCCGACAAAATCTCGATCAGGCTGTCCACGTCAGCTTCCTCGCAGACAAGCGGCGGCAGGAAACGCAGCGTGTGGACACCAGTAGCGTTAATCACGGCGCCGGCGGCCAGCGCGCGGGCAACAATATCATGCGCATCGCCCGCAGCGTCATCCAAGTCGCAGCCGAGCATTAAGCCGCGACCGCGTACCTCGACCACATGCGGCAGCTTGGTGAGTTTTGCCTCCATATAAGCACCCACCTTGCCAGCATGCTCGGCAAAATCGCCGCGCACGAGCGCAGAGAGCGTCGCGGCGCACGCCGCGACAGCCAAGCAGCTACCGCCAAAGGTCGAGCCGTGGTCGCCCGGCTTAAACACGTCGGCAATCTCCTTCTTTGCCACCACGGCACCCATGGGAACGCCATCGGCAATCCCCTTGGCAAGGCTCATAATGTCGGGCTCCACGCCATAGGTCTGGAATGCAAACGGCTTGCCGGAGCGGAAGATGCCACACTGGACCTCGTCGGCGATAAGAACGGCGCCCACTTCGTGTGCCAGGTCGCGCGCCTCAGCCATAAACTCCTCGGTCATGGGGTGCACGCCACTCTCACCCTGGATCGGCTCGAGCATCACGGCACAAATTTCGCTCCCCAGCTGCTTAGAGATCGAACGCAGTTCGTCGACATCGTTGGGCGTGCAGGCCACAAAACCGCCCGGCAGCGGACGGAAGCTATCCTGCAGCCAATCCTGCATGGTGGCGGCAATGGTCTCGAGCGTACGGCCGTGGAAGCCGCCGCGCATGCACACGATGGTGTTGCCACCGTTACCAGCACGCTTGGCGTACAGACGCGCGAGCTTCATCGAGCCCTCGTTGGCTTCGGCACCAGAATTGGCAAAGAACGTCTCCCATACCTGCTCGCCCGCCGTCGGAGCGCCGAGCGCAGCTGCCGTGGTCTCATCGCCGGCAGCAATGGCATCGGCAATCACGCGTGCACTGTCCACGTCGTCGTTAGCGAGCTTGGACAGCAGCGCCGCGACCTGTCCACGCTGCTCGATGTAGAAGTAGTTAGACACATGCAGAAGCTTTTTGGTCTGTGCCTCGAGCGCCGAGAGCACTGCAGGATTACCGTGGCCTAGGCTGCACACGCCGATGCCGGCAAGAAAGTCGAGGTACTCACGGCCATCGTCGCCGGTGAGCTTCATGCCGTGACCCTCGACAAACTCGACCGGAGAGCGGCCAAAGGTATGCATAACGTAATGGGATTCAAGCGATTGCTGAGCTGCAAGTGACATGGGATGCCTTTCGTTGGGCGCCAGACGGCGCGGGGCTATGGGTGCAGGAATGGGGCGGCTGCGGGTCAGCTAGACCGTCTGAAGCTTCTCGACCTCGTCGAGGTTCTCGGTCAGGCGCGCCGCAAACGTCGAAAGCGGGTGCGGATGCGTATCGAATTCGTAGGCCGTCTCGGTGGAGTGGATCACGGTACCGACGCCGGCATCGGTCAGCAGCTCCAGCAGCAGCGAGTGCGGCGTCGTGCCGTTGATGATGTGGGCTCGGAACACGCCAGCGGATAGTGCATCGACGGCGGCGCGCAGCTTGGGGATCATGCCCTTGTCGACCTCGCCGCCGTAGAGCATCTCATTGACCTCGTCGAGCGTCAGGTTGGAGATAAGCGAATCCTTGTCGCTAAAGTCCTTGTACAGACCGTCGACATCGGTCAAAAAAATCGCCTTGTGCGCATGAAGCGCCGCCGCAACGGCACCGGCGGCGGTATCGGCGTTGATGTTGAAGAAGCCACCGTCCTCCCCCGCCGCGACCGTGGCGATAACGGGAATGTACTCACTGTCGAGCAAACGCTCGATATAGTCGGTGTTGACGTGCGTGACCTTGCCTACGCGTCCGAGCTCTGGATCGAGTGGCTCGGCGATAAGGGTACCGGCGTCGCTGCCGGACACGCCCACGGCCAGGTTGCCGTGGTGGTTGAGCGCCGCGACCAGCTCCTGGTTGACTTTGCCGCCCAGCACCTCGCGCACGATATCCATGGTATCCGGCGTGGTCACGCGCTGGCCGTTCTTGAATTCGACGGGAATATCGTAATGGCTCAACGCCTCGTTGATGGCCTTGCCGCCGCCGTGCACGATAACAGGGCGCATGCCGATAATCTTGAGCAGAACGATGTCGCTCATCACGTCACGGCGCAGCTGCTCGTCGACCATGGCGGCACCGCCGTACTTGATAACGACCGTCTTACCGGTCAGGTTCTTAATCCACGGCAGCGCCTCGAACAGCAGCTGCGCGGTAACTTCGTTGGATTCGCTCGAGCGACAATCGCGTGCGAACTTCATAGTCTGCCTCGTCTTTCGTGTAGCTATCGCGCCGTACCTCGTTGCCCGCGATTGCAGCGGGACGCGCGGCACATCGGGAGTCTAGGAACGGTAGTCGCCGTTAATGGAGATGTACTCGTGCGTGAGGTCGCAAGTCCACACGGTGGTCGCCGCGTCCCCTGCGCCCAGGTCTGCCGAGATCACAATCTCGGGCGCCTCAAAACGTCGCAGGGCTTCGTCCTCATCGAAGGGGGCCGTCAGGCCATCGCGACAGACGGGCATACCCATCATGTCGATGGACACATCTTCTTGGTTAAACTGCACGCCGCACTTGCCGAGCGCCATGGCAACGCGACCCCAGTTGCAATCGTGGCCGGCAATGCAGGTCTTGACGAGCGGCGAGTTGGCGACGGCACGAGCGGCGATATCGGCCTCCTCGTCGTTCACGGCGCCGGTGACGTTAACCGTCACGAGCTTGGATGCGCCCTCGCCATCTGCGGCGATGTTGCGCGCCAGGCTCTCGCACACCTCATGCACGGCAAAGGCTAGCTCGTCGAAGGCGTCAGAGCCCTCGACAATAGGCTCGGCATCTGCGGCAGCAGCGCCGGAGGCAAGCATGATGCAGGTGTCGTTAGTCGAGGTGTCGGAATCGACCGTTACCTTGTTGAAGGTCTGCTTGACGGTGGAGAGTAACAGGGCGTGGAGCGCCGCCGGCTCGACGGGGGCATCGGTAGTGATGACCGCGATCATGGTGGCCATGTTGGGCATGATCATACCCGAGCCTTTACACATACCGCCCACCGTATAGGCATTGCCTGCGTGCCCCGCGGCCTCGCTGCGGTAACACACGGCATACTCCTTGGAGTGCGTGTCGGTCGTCATGATAGCGCGGGCGGCATTGGCGCCACCGTGGGAGGAGAGCGCCTCGTAGGCGGCAGGAACGGCAGTCTCAAACGTGTCAATCGGAAGAATCTGACCAATTACGCCCGTGGAGGCGACCAGGATTTGCTGAGGCTCGCAGCCGATGACCTGCGAGGCGATGTTGCAGGTCTCGCGCGCGCAGGCAAGACCGGTCTCACCCGTGGCGGCGTTGGCGTTGCCAGAGTTGATAGAAACACCGGCGATGATGCCATAGCCCTTGTCGGCGCCGCCCAGGTTGGCACGACTCACCTGCACGGGCGCCGCACAAAAGCGGTTAGTCGTAAACACGCCGGCCCCGGGACAGGGTTTATCGGGCACGACGAGCGCGTAATCCAGGCGCTCGGGATTCTTGCGGAATCCGGCATGGATGCCCGCCGCCTTAAAGCCGGCTGCCGCCGTTACGCTGCCCTCTACGGCACGGATCTTGATATCGAACTGCTCAGCATTCATCGTCTTTATGACTCCTTATGTCAAACAAAAAATGGGCATCGGTTGGAGCGCCATGCCAGCCACAATCATGAGACCAGCTTAAAAGTGGCGCCCAACTCGATGCCCGACTACCAAATCGCTAACAATCGAATGTGCTACACCGGGCACGCCACTGTGGGCAAGCCTCGTCGCTCGTCAAAACCAAAGACGATGTTGGCGCACTGGACCGCCTGGCCTGCTGCACCCTTGCACAGATTGTCGATGGCGCCCGTAGCCACCAGAACGCCCGCGCGCTTGTTGAGCGCGAGGCCGATCTGGGCGGCGTTGGTGCCGACGACCGAAGCCGTCTTGGGCTGCTGGCCGGCATCGAGCACGCGCACAAAAGTGCGACCGGCGTAGAACTGCTTGTAATGGTCGACAACGTCCTCAAGGGTCAAGGTATCGATAGCCTGCGGTGTAAGCGGCATCGTCACCGTAGAGAGCAGACCGCGCTTGAGCGGTGCCAGGTGCGGGGTAAAGACGACGCGATCGATTAGGCCCAAGATCTGCTCGATTTCGGGCGTGTGACGATGCTTGCCCACGCCATAGGCCTCCAGATTCTCGTCCGCGCTGCAAAAATGTGTACGGGCGTTGCAGGACTTACCGGCACCCGTCACGCCGCTGATAGCGTCAACGATCACGGGACCGCTCTGGGCAACCCAGCCGGCGCGCACGGCAGGCGCGGCGGCAAGGCTCGTTGCGGTGGGATAGCAACCGGCGCAGGCGACCAGTACGGGCTTGCCGTCAGCATAATCGGATGCGGCGGTCTCCAAGTCCCGACAGAACAGCTCGGGCAGGCCGAAAGCACGCGTCCTGAGCAGCTCGGGGCTCGTGTGCTCGGCGGCATACCAGGCCTCAAAGATGGCCGGATCGCTCAGGCGATAGTCGGCCGAGAGGTCAATGCAGGAGACTCCCGCGGCAAGCAGGGCGGGCACCTGCGCCATGGCGGCCGTGTGCGGCACGGCCAAAAAGACCGCATCGCAGTTCTTGAGCTCGGGGGCATCGTGCGTCGTGAAGACAAGATCGCTCACGCCGGTGAAGCTCGGGTACACCGCAGACAACGGCTGGCCGGCATCGGCGTTGGACGTAATGGCAGCAAGTTCAAACTCGGGATGACCGAGGACGAGGCGAATGAGCTCGGCGCCGGCATATCCAGCCGCACCGACGATTCCAACCTTTAAAGACATATCAGACTCCTTGTCTGTAGTTATGCACCAATGCGCATCCCGCAGCCGTCGTTATGAAGTGGGTTGAAACTTTAGCACCAAAAGATGCATATCTACGCAAATCTGTTGCATATTCATGCATTGAAACAGTCCCGACACATTCACTCGAAGGAATTGACAAATAAATGCGGGCCCCATATTGCCCAGTGCACCTTACGGTGACGTTGCAATGTGGGGCCCGCTACATGCGAGAATTTGAATTGTCGAAGCTTGCTGAGAGACTCGTTTAGAGCTCGACCGGCACCCATTCGTCATGGTTGCAGACAAAGGCCTCGGGTTCCTCCACGCTAAAGAAGACGAGCGTGGGATCGTCTGCGCCCTCGTAGTGCTCGCCTAGGCGCTCCAGGTGCTTCCAGCCCGCCTCGCGCATATCGGGAGCGGCCTGATCATCCAGACCCGCACGCCCGCGCAAGATGAGCCAGCCATGGCCCGGCCACCAACTCGTGACTTCAAAGCGTTGATTTTGCAGCAGCTCTTGCCACACGTCTTTGGTGCGCGCCGTTACAAACCACAGCTTGCCGTCCTGGATCTGCGCAAACGAAAACGGACGCACATGCGGCTGCCCGTCAACGCTCGTCGCCAAATACCATGCCGGCACCGACGTCAGATACTCCAACACCGTATTCAATCCGTCCATGTGTCCCCCTGTCACTAGTCTTTTTGGGTCGGGGCTGTTTTAGCTACCCTATGGTTAAAGCTCCAGGCGCTCCTCGCTGCCGTCGATATCACAGAAGCGGGCGGCGATATTGCACACCGAGAAGAACGCAAGGCGACCGTCGTTGGCGCTCTCGTGATCTTCGCCGATGCCCACCATGTGCTTAAAGCCGGCTTGGCGCACCCGGTCGCTCACGACCGCGTCGTCCTCGAGTGCGGCCTCGCCGGTCAGCACAATCCAACACTCCCCCGGTTTCCAACCCGAAACCTCAAACTTGGGGTTCGCGCTAAGCTCGGCCCACACGTCCTTATCGCGCGAGGTGCAAAACCACAGCTTGCCATCATCGACCATGGCAAACGAGAACGGCCTCACGCGCGGCTGATGTCCATCCGTCACGTCGATCGTGGCGAGATACCACGCCGGAATACGCCTAAGATACGAACAGGCGCGCTCGAGCTGCGCCGTGCGGTCGTTGTCGGTCATAGGGACCCCTTTCCTGCGCTCGAATCGCGCCTAAACAAGTTGAAGATTGATGACGATGACGCAGATGAGCAGCAACGCCGTCACCACCGCCGCCAACGCATCGCCGCGGCCAAATGCAAGCGCATGCAGACGCGTGCGTCCCTGCTCGCCATGATAGCAACGGGCATCCATGGCGGCAGACAACGTCTCGGCATGACGGAACACACCCGTGAACAGCGGAATCGCCACACTGCCGAGCATACGCACGCCGCCGAGCGGGCCTCCCGTCACGCGCGCACCGCGGCTCGCCTGCGCATCGGCCGTCTGCTTCATCTCGGTGGCAAACTGCGGCATAAAGCGCAGCGCGATACCCATGATCATGCCGAGCTCGTGCGCAGGAAGTCCCACACGCGCAAACGGCGCGAGCAGGCGCTCAAAACCCGCGGTGAGGTCGAGCGTCGGTGTGGTGAGCGTGATAGCGCTCATACCGGCCATCATCAAGGTCAGGCGGCACGCCATAAAGGCGGCGGAATGCAGCGAGCCCTCGCTTATCTGCAAAAAGCCGAGCTGCCACAGAATGCGCCCGCTCTGGTCGGAAAACAGGTTGAGCACCGCGACCACCGCGACGATCGCCAGCAGCGGCGCCATCGATGACAGGACGCGACGAGCCGGCACCCGGGACACGGCATAGATCAGGACAACGAAGATTGCGACCGGGACCAGTCCGCGGAAGCTGCTGACCGTGAGCGTCGTGATCAGAAACACAAAGCCCAAGAGCAACTTGGTTCGCGGGTCCAGGCGGTGGATTGCACTATCGCCGGGATAGTAGCTGCCAAACGAAAACGCCTCCATTAGCAGCCCTCCTCTCGCGCGACCGTCTTGGATTTGGCCTTGTCCGAAACGTTAGAAGAACCGTCTGAGCAACCGATCAGCAAATCTGCCAACTCGTCGGCCAACGACTCAACCGTATAGAGGCCGTCAAAGCGTAGCGGCACGTCTGTCTTCGCAAGCGCCAGCGCCATGCGCTGGGCAGCGGGAACACCCAAGCCGATTGATTTAAGCTCATCCGCATGCGCAAAAACCTGAGCGGGCGTGCCCTCGGCAAACACCGTGCCCTCGTTCATCACGACAATACGATCGCAGCAATTGGCAAGGTCATCCATACTGTGTGAGACCATGACGACGGTCAGGCCATCGCGGTGAAGTCGATCGATGAGCCCCAGGAAATCACTGCGCGCCGCCGGATCGAGTCCCGCCATGGGCTCATCGAGCACCAGGACTTCGGGCTCCATGGCGAGCACGCCGGCGAATGCCACGCGCCGTTGCTGCCCGCCCGAAAGTTCAAAGGGGCTCTTGTCGCCCACCGTGGCCAGGTCGAGGCCTACGCGCGCGAGCGATGACGCAACGCGGCGGGCAACCTCGGCCTGTGACAAGCCAAGGTTATGCGGACCAAATGCCACGTCCTGTGCCACGGTCTCGGCAAACAGCTGACGCTCTGGATACTGAAACACCACGCCGACCTTTGCCTTAACCGCGGCGGCGTCTTTCTTGCTTGATAGGTCGAGCCCCAGCGCGTAAACGCTCCCCTCCTGCGGGCGGATTAATCCGTTGAGGTGCTGGACCAGTGTGGATTTACCCGAACCGGTATGGCCTGCTAGCCCCAGGAACTCGCCGCGGCGCACCGTCAAAGACACGTCGCGCAGTGCCCACGGACTGCTGGGGTCGTTGCCCCAGAGAGCCTGTTTGTTCGATGCGCCCTCGGCGGCTGAGCGCTTGTGCCAACGGCGACGCTCGCGGGCGCTCAGCGAATAGCTATACGAAAGGTGCGAAATCTCGATGACAGGCTCCAGCGCGTCTGCGCCATCGATTGCAGAGGAGACGTTGTCGGGAATACGAGGATCGGATGCGAAAGGCCGCCCGGCGATGCCTGTCCTACTCCGCTCGGCATAAGCCTGCACTATATCGGCGACCATATCCGCCTCGCGCACCTGTGCGCAAATGGGCACGCCCTTCGCGCGAAGCGCCCTGCCAAAACAGCACGATGCCGGTATATCCAGGTTCAGCCGCGCGAGTTCGTCCGCCCGCGTCAGAATCTCCTCGGGCGTGCCCAACATGGCAACGCGGCCCGCTTGGAAGACAGCAACGCGATCGGCCTCAGCGGCCTCTTCCATAAAGTGCGTAATCATCACGATGGTCATTCCGCGTTCGTGCAGCGCGTGACAGGCCTTCATAAGGCCCTTGCGCCCGCGCGGATCGAGCATCGAGGAGGCCTCATCCAAGATGAGCACGCGCGGCTCCATGGCGAGCACGCCGGCAAGCGCCACGCGCTGCTTTTGTCCGCCCGAGAGAGCGTGGGTCTCGTGGCGCTCAAAGCCCACCAGACCCACGGCCTTCAGCGCCTCGCGCACGCGCTGCGCGATCTGGGCCGATTCGACCCCTAAGTTCTCGGGACCAAACGCAACATCGTCCTCGACAAGCGTCGCCACAAGCTGGTCGTCGGGATTCTGGAACACCATGCCCGCAGTCGAGCGGATATCGTAGACCAGCTCGGGATCGGACGCGTCCATGCCGTTGACACACACCGTTCCCGCATCGGGCTGCAGCAGCGCGTTCAAATGCTTGGCAAACGTCGACTTGCCCGACCCATTGCCGCCGAGGATGCAGAAAAACTCCCCCTCCTCGATGTTCAGATCGATGCCATCGAGCGCCGGTGCAACACCGTCATAGCTAAAGGAAACGCCCCGACACTCAATCATGCGCGACCTTTGACCTGGTCCTTCTTGGGCGTGATGAGATTAGAGACCGCCTTGTACACTGCAAGCGTCAATACCGAGTTAAGCACGGTCTTGATAAGGTTGAACGGCAGAACAGCAGGAAGCATGAGTGGCAAAATCACATCGGCCGAGCCATACCAGAACCAAACGCCGATGGTCAGGTTTGCGACCATAGACAACGCCGTAGCGGCAATAACGCCCAGCGCCAGGCCAATCACGGCGCCCTTATAGGTATGCATCTTCTGGTAGACGATAGCCGCAGGCAGAATATAGCCCAGCGTGGCAACCAAGTTCATAAGCGCACCGACCCAATCGCCCGTGGTAAGCGCATGGATAACGATCGCCATAGCGGCAACAGCGGTGCCGGCACCAGGGCCATACGCAAATCCACACACCATCGCCGGCACCAGCGACGGGTCATACGTCAAAAACGGCGCCGAGGGAAGGATGGGCAGCTGCACATACATAAACAGTGCTCCCAAGGCGCACATCAACGCCATGGTAACGAGCTGTTTGGTGCTCCACCTATTCGTGTTCTCAAAATGGATATGCTGCGACTGTTCAGACATAAGATCACCTGCCTCTTTCATCCGGACTCTAACCGTTGGTACTGGGATCTCACCAGTTCAGCCGGCATGCGAACCAACGCACACACGGGTCGCGGACTCATCGGCTCGGCCGCAGGCACCTCGCCCGCGCCACGGCGCCCCTGTGGCACCGCCCGATTTACCGCCAGTGGGGAATTCCACCCCGCCCTGAAACAGCAATTGCAAGTGTAGCACCAGCAGGCTTTCGCGCAAGTATGCCAAGGGTAATTTATGGCGGGGACCAGTTGCCACAACAACCACATTCCCCACCCATCCCAAAGTAACGCGCCTTTCGCGGCAAAGCCGCGAAACAGCGACCGGGACACGTATCCCCCACAACCACGTCCTTCTCCGCCCGCCGACCCCAAGGCCGTAAACGCAGGGGATCCGGGGGCGTGACGGGGGCTTCTCTCCGGAACATTTCCGCAGGACGCAAAGAGGCTCCGCAGCGCGAAGCGCGATGCGGAGCCTCTTTGCATGTCCGAGGACGTTCCGGAGAGAAGCCCCGTCACGCCCCCGGATTCCCGGTGGGAGTTCTAGACCTTGTCGGCCTTAGTACATACCGCCGCCCTGCTGACCAGCGGTAGCAGCAGCGATAGCATCCTCAAGCTGAGTGTTCTTGGGCACATCGGAGACGGTAGCCTCGGTGATGAGAATCAGGCTGGCGACAGAAGCAGCGTTCTGCAGGGTGACGCGGCTGACCTTGACGGGGTCGAGGACGCCCATCTCAATCATGTCGCCCCACTCGCCGTTGGCAGAGTTGAGACCCTGGCCGGCGGGCAGCTCGGCAACCTTGTCGACCACGACAGCGCCCTCAAAGCCAGCGTTCTTGGCGATGGTAGCGACCGGAGCGGTCAGAGCCTTCTTGACGATATCGACGCCAATCTTCTCCTCGGGGTCGTCGATCTCAACAGCGTCGAGCGCAGGAGCAGCGTCCATGAAGGCGACGCCGCCGCCAGCGACAATGCCCTCCTCGACAGCAGCGCGGGTAGCCTGCAGGGCGTCCTCGACGCGGTGCTTGATCTCCTTGAGCTCGGACTCGGTAGCAGCGCCGACCTTGATGACGGCAACGCCACCGGAGAGCTTGGCCAGGCGCTCCTGGAGCTTCTCGCGGTCGAAGTCAGAGGTGGTGTTCTCCATCTCGCCTTTGATCTGAGCGATGCGGGCGTCGATGGCCTCCTTGGAGCCAGCGCCGCCGACGACGACGGTGTTGTCCTTGGAGATGGTGACGGACTTAGCGGTACCGAGCATATCGGCGGTGATGTCAGCGACCTTCACGCCCAGCTCGTCCAGAGCGGCCTGGCCACCGGTGAGGACGGCGATGTCCTCGAGGATGCGCTTGCGGCGATCGCCGTAACCCGGAGCCTTGACGGCGCAGACGTTGAGAGCGCCACGGATCTTGTTGAGGACCAGGGTCGGCAGAGCCTCGCCGTCGATGTCCTCAGCGATGATGAGCAGGCCACGGCCGGCGCGCTGGACAGCCTCGAGAACAGGCATGATGTCCTGGACGCTGGAGATCTTCTGGTCGGTGATGAGGATGTACGGATCCTTCATCACGGCCTCCATGCGGTCGTTGTCCGTGACGAAGTAAGCGGAGACATAGCCCTTGTCGAACTGCATGCCCTCGACAGTGTCGATGGTAATGTCGAACGTCTGGGAATCCTCGACGGTGATGACGCCGTCCTTGCCCACGACCTCCATGGCCTCGGCGATCTTCTCGCCAACCTCGGGGTCACCAGCGGAGATGGTGCCGACGGAAGCGATCTGCTCCTTGGTCTCGACCGGCTTGGCCTGCTTCTTCATCTCGGCGACGGCGGCGTTGACGGCCTTGTCGATGCCGCGACGGATGGCCAGCGGGTTGGCGCCAGCGGCGACGTTGCGCAGACCGTCGTTGACGATAGCCTGAGCGAGCAGGGTTGCGGTGGTGGTGCCGTCACCCACGGTGTCGTTGGTCTTGGTGGCGACCTCCTTCACCAGCTGAGCGCCCATGTTCTCGATGTTGTCCTCGAGCTCGATCTCCTTAGCGACGGAAACGCCGTCGTTGGTGATGGTCGGGGCACCGAACGTGCGCTGCAGAGCGACGTAACGGCCCTTGGGGCCCATGGTGACGGTAACGGCATCGGCCAGAGTGTTGACGCCCTTTGCGAGCTTGGCGCGGGCATCGGTGTTGAACGTAATGTTCTTTGCCATGGTAGGTAATCCTCCAAAAGAAATGTGACTCGCGTCGCCGCTTCCGAGTCCTATGCGGCAGGCGCGTTCAAAGACGAATCAGAGATTCTGACGAGGCTAGGCCTCGACGACGGCGTAGATGTCGTCGGCGCGCATCAGCAGATACTTCTCGCCGTCGACCTTGACCTCGTTGCCACCAAACTTACCGTAGATGACAACGTCGCCGACCTGAACGTCCATGGGAATGCGCTCGCCCTTGTCGTTGACCTTACCGGCGCCAACGGCAACGATGGTGCCGCGCTGCGGCTTCTCCTGAGCGTTGCTAGCGATGTACAGACCAGAAGCGGTCTTCTGCTCGGCCTCGTCGGGCTTGACCAGGACGCGATCTGCAAGCGGCTTCAAAGACGACATGCTTGTTTCCTCCTTTTTGGGCCGCGCGGTTGAGCCGTGCGGGTTTCCCTACTTCGTTTGCGTACGCGTTGAATGGTACCCACGAATGGCGGGTTATACAACACGGAGTCAAAAAATCTTATTTTTTGGCACTTAGATTTTCTGAATGCCGAGGGATAACTTGGCAGTGGCTCCCGGGGCGGACCGGAGGGCATGAAGTTTGCTGCTCTACAGTCCTGCGCAAGACGGAAAGCACATTAAGTGCTTTCCTTTGCGTGCGGAACTCGCGACAAACTTCATGCCCTCCGGTCCGCCCCGGGAGCCAGGTTAACTAATTCGGGCCCGGTATTCAGAAAAGTCAGTGCAGCAAAATGGCGATGCAGATGGTGCGAACAAGAAAGGGGCACGTTGCTGAAACGTGCCCCTTAAGTTGCGGTGGAATATGGACTGTTTTTGGCTGTTGAGGTGTTATTTAGTCCGTATTTCACCGCAACTGAGGGGTGGGATGTGGGGTTAACGCTCGTAGATTAAGTTGCCTGCCAGGTAGGTGGCCTGGACCTTGGTGGCTTGCAGCTCTTGGGGGTCAATGGTGAGCGGGTTTTGGTCCAGGACTACCAAGTCGGCGTATTTGCCGGGCTCTAGGCTGCCGAGGTTTTGCTCGTCGCCCGCTGCGTACGCGCTACCAAGCGTGTAGTTGCGCAGGGCCGTTGCCGCATCGATGCGCTCGCTGGGGAGCCAGCCGCCCTCGGGCCAGTGGCTGCGAGGGTCTTGGCGCGTAATAGCCGTGTAGAGCACGTTCATGCTGGTAACGGCCGTGATGGGGCTGTCGGTACCAAAAGCTTGGCGGATGCCGCGCTGCTTATAGGTCGCAAACGGCCACATGATGCGGCTGCGTTCCAGGCCCAGGTCGCGCTCCGGGCCACCCGGGTCGAGCGTGATGTGGCAAGGCTGGCTCGAGGCAATGACGTTGAGCTTGCGCAGACGATCGATGTCCTGAGGCAGCAGATTCTCCAAATGCTCAAGCGTATTATGACCGTGCTGGGGCAGGCCGTAGAGCTCTGCCGCCTCCTCAAAGATATCGAGTGCGGCATGGATGGCACCGTCGCCGATAACGTGGATGCGCACGGTGTGGCCGCGCTCGGCTGCCGCCAGAACCAACTTGCGCATGCGCTCGACAGGAACCGTCAGGCGCCCCTGGTCACCCGGGAAGCGCGGGTTAGTATAGGGCTCAGTGAGGTATGCGGTATGCTCGCTCGACACGCCGTCGAAGAACTGTTTAAATCCTGGCGCCGAGAGCAGCGCGTTGTTCGCGTAGCGGGTCTGGAGTTCTTCCAAGCGCGATTGGTCATCCAGCAGCGTGGGAAACAGATGGGCGCGGATGCCCAGCTTGCCGGCGGCCTGCAGCCTGTCGTAAACATCGTCGCGAATAAAGTCGCAGCCCGGCATGGGCATGAGCGATATATCGCAGATTGAGGTGATGCCTTGCTCGGCCATACGCTTCATCTGGTCGCCGTAAGCGCTCGCGATGCGGTCCTCGCCCAGCCATTCCAGGCAGCGCGGCAGCAGCTGCATAGCAGCTGCCTCGTGGGCAATACCCGTAAGCTCACCGTTTGAGTCTTTGTCGTAACTGCCACCCGCCGGAGGCTCGCTGTCACGCGTCACGCCGAGGGCTTCGAGTGCGCGGCTGTTGAGCCACAGCGTATGCCCATCGCCCGAATACATAACACAGGGGCGACCGGGGAAGGCGGCGTCGAGGGAGGCCTTGGTAGGATGCTCGGGCGGATCCCAGCGGTAATCGCGCCAGCCCTGGGTCACGACCCAGGCGTCGTCGGGCAGGCCCTGGGAAAACTCGAGCGCATGCTGCACCAGTGCCGCCTCGGACGTGCCCATATCCATGAGCATATACGGCGAGGAACCGACCGAGGTATGGAAGAAGTGCAGATGAGCGTCATGGAAACCGGGGCAGACAAACTGCTCGCCGTAATCGACCACCGGCGTGGCGGCAGGTGCGGCGGCAATCACGTCATCGGGCGCGCCGACAGCGACGATGCGATCGCCCGCGATGGCGATCGCCAACTCGCGGGCGGTATCGATGCCGTCTTGGGCGGTAAAAACGTTCTTGGAGCGGATAATCCGATCGATATGCTGCATGGGCATCCCCATCTCTGGCAGGAAATTCAACACTCCCGAGTGTACTCCCCCGCCCTTGCAACAAAACCCCAAGCGGCAAACGGCAACTTTACCAGCCCTAGCGGCAGGTGGCATACTGGAGAGAGCCTGTACGATTTTGCGATCGAGCCAACAAGGAGCAAATCGACCATGACGAAGACCAAGGCACAGCAGATTATGGCGGCAACCGAGGTTCGCGCGGCAGACGACGTCACCGCGGCCATCCAGGATATCGCCGCCGAGTTTGAACCCTACATCATCAAGCAGCGCCGGCACTTCCATAAGCACCCGGAGCTGAGCCTTGCCGAGGAGCGCACGACTTCCGACATCGCCAACCAGCTCGACGCCATGAATATCCCCTACGAGCGTCCGCTCAAGACCGGCCTGGTGGCGACGCTCCGCGGCACCGCGCCCGATGCCTACCGCGAGGACGGCACGCCGCGCCGCCGCATCCTGCTGCGCGCCGACATCGACGCCCTGCCTGTCACCGAGCAGACCGGCGAGGAGTTCGCCAGCGTCAACGAGGGCTGCATGCACGCCTGCGGTCACGACTGCCATATCGCCATGATGCTCGGCACGCTGCAGATTCTGCGCCACATGACCGATGACATCCACGGCGAGATTCGCATCGTATTCCAGCCCAGCGAGGAAAACGGCCAGGGCGCCAAACTCATGATTGGCACGGGTGTGCTCGACGGCGTCGACGGCGCCTACGCCGCGCACATCTGGAGCGAGGTCGACGCCGGCACCGTAAGCTGCGAGCCCGGCCCACGCATGGCAAACACCGACTGGTTCCGCATCGACGTTCGCGGCACCTCGTGCCATGGCGCCATGCCCCAGCGCGGCCACGACGCCGTTATGGTTGCCGCCGAGATTGTCAACGCCCTGCAGACCATCGTCTCGCGCGAGATTAGCCCCTACGAACCCGCCGTCATCACCGTCGGCGAACTGCACGGCGGCACCGCGCGCAACGTTATCGCCGGCACGGCGTACCTCGCCGGCACGGTGCGCACCTATGGCGACAAGACGCATGAGGAGATGCCCGAGCTTATGCGCCGCATCGTGGAGCACACCGCAGCAGCACTAGGCGCCGAGGCCGAACTCACCGACTACACCATCGCCAACTACAAGGTCGAAAACGATGCCGCCTCGAGCGAGCGCTGCCGCCAAGCTGTGCTCAAGTGCCTGGGCCCCGCAGGCGAGGGCCATTACCGCGGCACGCTTTCGGGCGAGGACTTCTCGGAGTATCTGCGCCGCGTACCGGGCGTGCTCGCCTTTGTTGGCACGCGCAACCCCCAGATTGGCGCCACCTATGCCCAGCACTCCTGCTTCTATAAGATCGACGAAAGCGTGCTCGCCAAGGGCTCCATGGTAGCCGCCCAGTATGCCATCGACTTTTTGGCCGAGCCCACGCAAGAAGAGCTCGACGGCCCCACGATCGCCGCGGTTGCCGAGACCAATCCCGACCTGGCAGCCAAGCTGCGCTCTGCCAAGGCAACGGCCGCCGAGGCCCGCGACGCCATGCACGATGCCCGTACCGCCCGCCATGCCGCAATCAAGGGCATCCACGATGCGCGGGCTGCCGCTCGCCACGAGGAGAAGCATGGCGAGTAGCCGTCACGCCCACCCATAACAACCTGGCTAGAGCAAAGCGGGGGCGAACGTTATCTCAACGTTCGCCCCCGCTTATGTGTCGACCGTTTTTCTAACGCGTCCTCCGTCACGACAGGTAAGAGCGAAGGATGGTGAGCCAGCGTGGGGTTTCGAGGTGGATGATATCGGTGGGAACTCCGGCGGGAGCGTGGCCACCAAAGAGCAGGCCCGCGTCTGCCGGGTTGATAAGGCGCACGATCCATACGGCAACGACCAGCACGCACAGAACAATTACCGCAATGTCGATGCCGCGCTTTAGCTTGCTCGATGCCACCTCCTCTCGCACGAACGCGAGCACAAACGCAATCGGCACCACCCAAAACAGCGGATGATAAGCGAAGGCCGCCGCAAAATCGAGTCGCAGCGCCGCCAACCAGGCTCTCGTCATGCCGCATCCCGGACAGGGGATGCCCGTCATCAACCGAAAGACACAGCCGATATCGAGCAAGTAGAGCGCGAGCCAGGCAACAAACAGCACACCGATGCAAGAAAGGGCGCGACGAATGAGCTCCGCCGCGCCCTTATGTCCCTGAGTATTACTCACGACGACTTGATCGTTAGGCACGCACGCCGAGACGGGTGTTGTAGACCGTAGCCATTGCGTTGGTGTTCTTGATGATGATGTTCATGGCAAAGATGGAACCAAGGCCGCACAGGAGCGCACCGACAATCTGCCACATAAGAATGGTGGTGCCGTTCTCCTGGAACACCAGGCCATAGCGAGGGGCGTTGGCCTGCAGGCGGTTACCGATCTTATAGTACCAGTAGAGGGCATAGAAACCGCAGGTCACAAACGACAGCAAGATGAACGCGGCAATGCCCGGCGTGGAATCGCCATCCTCCTGGCACATGACATTGATGTCGCGAGCGAGGCAATAGAGGAAGTAATACGAATAGATGCCGCAGGTCACGATGGAAAGCAGGAGCCAGCCGATCAGGCTGCGGTCGGTCTTAATCGGAGCATAGCCCATCGGGGCAGGTGCAGGCTGCTGAGCATACTGCTGCTGTCCGGCGTACTGCTGCTGCCCGGCGTATTGCTGCTGAGGCTGAGGCTGAACTGCCTGAACCGGAGCGGGCTGAATCTGCGTGGGCTGCGGAGCAGGTTGGGGCTGAGGTGCAGGCTGCGGCGCGGGCTGCGGAGCAGGAGCAGCGGGAGCGGCACCGACGGCAGAACCGCAGACGGGGCAGAATTTGGCATCATCCGAAATGGGGAACCACAAGTGGGACAGAACATAAGCCTCTCCTTTTCCTAAGGCGTTGCACGCCTTCAAACCTTACACGACTATGTTCTCAACAATAGCCGCGACGTTGTTGCGCAACATTGACCAATTTCCGAGAAATATTGCTGCAACCGTTTTCCCAGGCATTTTCTTGCTTCCGCAGTAGAAAAAGGCACCCCGGGCTCAGTTGCCCAGGGCGCCTCGACCGACTATTCGGTTTGATTGTTTTCGGCAGCAGGATTATCGCCCGGCTCATCCGCCGGCGTGGCAACGGCATTCCAATCGGGCTCCGCAGGCGTCGCCTCGGGCGTCGGTGCGGGTGCAGGGGCAGGTGCCGGAGCAGGTGCAGGCGCGGGTGCAGGGGCAGGTGCCGGAGCAGGTGCAGGCGCGGGTGCAGGCGCGGGTGCAGGGGCAGGTGCAGCACCAGTGGCGGCCGTGGGATTGAATCCCGCAGGAGCAGGCTTCTTCTCACCCGGGAGCACAAACGTCAGGACGTCGTCGGTATCCTCGTCGGACCACTCGCTGGCATGGCGTGCCGCCCAATAGCCAACGGCGCGATACTTGAGCATCTTACCAAACACAGTCAGGAACACCGTGACAAAGGCAACGATCATCAAGAACAGGATGAGCGTAATGCCGCCGCCCTCGATGATAGCCTCAAGACCCGAAGGACGAGAATAGTAGCCGTAGTAGCCATAGCTGCTAATGCCCAGCGCGGCAACAAAGCCAAAGATGGCGGTGAAAATCCAGGTGATGATATTGGAAACAATGCCCGTCAAAAACTCGGGGAGAATCGAGGCGCAGAACAGCTTGCCCAGGTTGGCCTTATAGGACTTCCAGACCTTCTCGAGCGAAAACGCGCTTTCCACGCGGCCGGCGACTGCAAAGTGCATCACGGCAGCGTCACCAAACATCTTAAAGAAAAGGCTCTGTTAGACCAACATTGACATTTTTGTAAGGGGTGTGACCAAAATCG
>OBJP01000744.1_pt1 | contig 18705 bp, 9 predicted proteins | sample 1519821 | NCBI WGS metagenome assembly OBJP01 (sample SAMN04209218, study PRJEB22552) | human gut metagenome | biome: gut; material: feces | host: Homo sapiens | place: USA: Oklahoma | reverse complement strand
CGGTGCCCAGCGCGCGAATCTGCGGCCAGAACAGGGGGAACGCAAGCAATGCGGCCAAGGTGAACGTCGGTCGGCATCCGAAATTCGCCGCAATGCACAAGGCGCCCAAGGCCAGTCGTGGCAGGGAGAGAGGCTTGGCATCGCCCGCCTGCCATCGGTCCGATGGTCTCAGCGGACGGCGGGACGTGTCCGCGTCGAGCCATAGCCATAGTCCCAGCGACGTCAACGTCAGCGATGCGGCGAACGGTATCTGATAGAAGTTCGTGCGATACAGCAAATACCCCACTTGCGCGCTCACCAACGATGAGACCACTACTAACGACGCGGCCGCCACCGAAGTCTTCGGCATCACGCGATGGATGACGCGCAGCATCAGCAAGGAGAAGAAGATGATGAACAGCAGCACGAGAATATACTCGGCGGCGGATGTCGGCAGATTATGACCGGTCAGCAGACGATAGGGGACGAACAGCAGCACTGCGGGCAACACGCCAAAATAGGAATACCAGTGACCGTCATAATACGCGTAATCCCAGTAGAGCGGACTGGCTCCATTGGCGAGTAGCTGGGCACGTGTGGCTACGTCATAGGGGTGCTCGGTGGCGGCCAGTTGTTCGGGAACCGGCAAGTCGAGCCAGGGCCGGCCGGCGACCAGCGCATCGGCCACATGCCCATACTGGTCGAAATCATAGGTGTAATCGCCGGAAACGTGGAAGACGAGCGGAGACGCGTACCACAGTTCGTGGATGATGGATGCGCCGATAAGCAGGGTAGGAATCGCCATAAGCCCTACGAAAGCAAGTCGTTGCCGAGTGCTGGACGGGTCAAGCGTGATACGCCACAGGCGCGATCCCGGCCTCCAGACGGCAATCATCAGCAACACCAAGGCCATGGCGAGCACGCGCATCCAATTGATGACGAACGGTACGCGCACGTTGGCGCGGGAGTCGGTGACCGGTACGATCGCGCCGCGCTCTTCCTGAATCCAAATACGCACGATGCCGGCACCCGGTGCCTTGACATAATGGCTGCGAATAGCGTCGGGATTCATCGACTGGGCCTGGCCGGTGATGCCATCGACATCCGCGCGCACATGAATGGTCGCCAGCGGTTTGAAGACTTCCTTATCGTCGTTCGCTTCGGATTCGGCCTCGGCCTGCTCACGGGCCTTATCGATGACCTTGCTGCTCGCGGTATCGATGCGTAGGTAATCCGACGTGCCGTCCGCGGTCAGTTCAAGATAGGCCTTGGTCGGATCGGTGACGGTCAACATGCCATCATTCCGGCGCGTGAGACCCGAACCCAGCGTGTTATGCACGGCGTTCGTATCCGTGCTCGCTCCGAGCGTACGCCAGAACGGCAGGTTGAACACGATGCACTCCATGGCGGCGATGGCGGCGATGGCGGCCAGCAAGGCGATCAGCAGGCGCACCAAACGCAGCCGGTGCCGGGTATCCGGACGGCTGGGCAGGCGCCGTTCATGATTCGACGGCATCGGACAGTCTGCGCGAGTGTGGTCTATGGAATGCACGCATTTATTCTATAGGCTTTATTCGGGCTTGATGTCGGGCAAACAAGAGACAATGTGAATCATGCCAAAACGTACATCGGACCATGGGAAGCACAACCGCACGCCACTGCTGGGCGGACTGAAGGATTCGATGAACGCGCTCGCGGCCGATCTGGGACTGTCCAAGCCGAAGAAGCACGATACGAATCCGTTCGGCGATGCCTTGCGGGAGACCAGTGAGCGTAAAGGCGGCATTATCGACGAACTGACTCGCCATGCAGTGGCGCTGAGTCCTGTAATCAAGCGACGCACCTTCCCCGAATTGGAGAACGTGCCGGAAGGGCTGGTGCTTGGATGGGCGCAGCTGCCCTCCACCAGAGGCCGTGGCTTTTCGCTTGGCATTTTCCCCGACCGCGATCATTTTGCGCAGGTGGCGTTCGCCGATACGCATGGCCGCGTATTCGTGGGCACCGACACCGACATGGACGTGCAGGATATGCAGGCGCGATTCATGTTCGGCAAGGAAAAAGAAGTGACTTTGCCGGACGGTGAGCGGCTGGGCGAAAGCGACGAGCCGCGTTCACGTTCCGGTTTCTCCTGTGCAGGCCGTGGCTTGGGAAGTGCGCTGCATCATGGGCGTGGTTTGGGGCGTGGCCTTGGTCATGGTGCTGACGGTGTGAAGGCCATTACCGGTGGCGTGGTGGGGCGTGACGACACCGGACGCATGACGTGGCTCGCCTCATGGCTCAAGGCCGGCAACCGGTACACGCTTGAGCAGATGCGTGCCAATCTGCCGCCTGTGATGCGTCATGATTTGGAATACCGCGATGCCATTACCATCGCGTTCTTCGCCACGTATATGTTGCCGCAGATCAATGGTCTGCTCATCGGATTCGGTTCCGGCAATATCTTCCGCCGTCTCAACCGTGAGGCGCCAATCGGCGCGATTCGACGTTCGGTGCGTGACACTTTGGCGGCACGTGCCCACGGCATGCGGGCCTCCGGTCTGGAGGATCATTTCGCCGATCTGATGCGCGAAGCCGGCGCTCTCGACACCACGCCGGGACTGGAAGCGGTGCATGGCGCCGAACCGTTGCACCTGTACACCTCGACGTATTCGAGCGGCTATTTCTTTACGTGGGATAAGTCCTTGGCATTCGGGCAGGCGCTGAAATCCTTGAAGATCGAAGGCAACCTCAACCGATTCGCTGCGGTGAGCGCTTGGTTGGAGCGCAACGCTTCCTTGGGACGCAACCCTACGGAAGATACGGTGACCCGTGCCGAGGCCGCGCAAATCGACATGAAACTCATCGAAAACCCTGCGATTATGGCGCTTGACCCGTATGATGGCGAGCAGGAGCGTCGGGCCGTGCTGAGCCTGGTCGATATCGCCGCACGCACGGCTGGGCAGATTCGCAGTGAATTCCCCGATCCTCGAGATGTGCTGACCCAGCAGAACGTGCCGGATTCGGGTGTGACGAATGCTGCGGGCGCTGAAAGTACTGAGAGTGCTGAGGGCGCTGTAGAACGGACCGATAAGAGCGACACCAACACTCAAGCCGCTCGTCCTTCGTATTCGCCGGCGAGGAGCGACGAATGGGTGTATCGTCAGACCCTCTCTTCACTGTTGCGCCGGTTACGGTTGCCGTATCGGTTTGACGTGGAGTTCCGGTCGCGCTTGGATTCGGGTGAAGTGGCCATTGGCTTCACCACCGCCGGCACCTCGATGATGCCCGATAGCCGGTATGACAGCACTCGACGTACGTGGCGTGCGCTGAGCAGCGCCGAACGCGCGTCGATGAGCGCCGCCTACAACCTGCGTGTCGGCCTGATGATGGCCGCGCTAAGTTTCGGCACCAGCGAATCCGTGCGCCAGGTGTCGTTGCACATCGATTCCATTGGTCTTGAAGAGGCGATTGCCGAACAGGATTCCGCCATCGAGGCGATGATGAGCGAGGCCCTAAGCGCCTTCGAACATCTACGCAGTGGCGATTTGGGGCGTGTGGGTTCCAAAGCCGACCCCAAAGATGGTGATTTCCATGGCGACCCGACCCGCCCCATCACCCATGAGGAGACGTTCGGACAGACGGCGTCCGGTGACGAACGCGGCACGGCCGGGGGAGCAGGCAACGGTACCGGACCGTCTGCGGATGCTACGGATCAGGCCGCGGACGAATCCGCTGACGCCGATGGCGCCGCGTCCATCGATTCGCAGTTCGAAGACCTGATGAAGGGCGTCGATATCGACGAAATGGCGTTCGGCATGCCGGACGATACCGGCGCAGGCGACGACCTGGGCGGTATCGGCGGCGGGGGCGTCGGCACTGACGGTGCTGATGGGGCCGCCGGCATGGACGATGATCCGATGAGCGTGCTGCGCCGCAATCCCACCGTGCGCAATATGGTCACCGTCACCTTCACCCGTGATGCCTTCCTCAAGCGACTGGACACCGCTGGGCTTGACAATCCCGAGGAAACCTACCGCATGTTCGGTGCCGTGATGGACGTGGACGGCGAAGGTGGTCTGAAACCCATCAGCGCCGACTTCGACTTGGCGGACAGCCGGTTCTCTCCCACCGGATCCCAGGAGGAGCCCGAACTGGCCGACCGTCAATTCAGCCCGGCGACCGCTCACGTGCTGGGCGCACAGAATAGTGCCGGACTGGCCATCCAGCGAGTGGACCTGCTGCAGCATGGCGTCAACGAATTCCACGATATCGCCAGGAACACGTCGCTCGGCTCCGTGGAAAAGGCCCAGCGAGCCATGCAGGTCATCGAATCGATATGTGATCCCGAACTGACCGGCTTGGCCTCTCAGGTCACCAGTGCGTTGATTGATGGCAAGGACACGCCGGACTTCACGTTCACGCTTGCCGACGATCTTGACAAGGAGCGTCTGCGCGCCCGAGACATGCTGTTCTCGGGCCAAGCCGATCAGGCCATCGAAGCGGCCGAAGCGGCCGTGGCCCATTTGGACCAGGTGTATGCGGCAGGCCATGGCGTACCTCGATACTTCAACTCCTATGCCGAGCGCGTGGTCTACAACCGGCTGTTCGCCACATTGGACGAGCGTACGGTGCTTATCCCGGACAATCTGTTCTACGCGCACATGGAGCTGGCTGACGTGTTGAGTCAGATCAAGGGTGCCGAGGCGGCGATCCCGCATCTTAACCGTATGGTGGCGTACGCGCCCGCCTACCCGCTCTCACATCTGAAGCTCGCCATTCAACTGGCCCGCAATGAGGATTGGGATTCGGCACGCGCCGCCTGCCTGAATGCTCTGCGCGTGGCCTTGGACCGCGACGATGCCGCGTTCGCCTACTACCGGTTCGCGTACGCCGAATGGATGCTCGACCGGTTCGACACAGCCGCCGCAGCCTACATTATGAGCGATCACATCGCTCCCGGGGCCATTGGTTCGCTGGAAAGCGAACTGCAGGAACTGGTTTCCCGTGCGGATTCGCAGTGCATACCGGTGCCTGAATCGGTGGAGGCCGCCGCCCATGTGCTTGCCACGCATGATCTGCCGGTCTGGCCGCATATCGAAGTGGCTGACATCGTGCGTGACGCCGCTCGCGTGTGCGTGGATGAGGGCATGTTCGTGCCGGCCCGCACGCTCTCGGTGGCTGTGGCCCGCATGAATGACGGCGAAGGCGATAACATCGACATCATCCAAGCCCAGTTCCTGCGATCGCTATCCGCATAGCCGCCTGAGGGGAGTTGACGGTATAGCCGGCCGAGGGGAGCCGAGCCCGCTAGGATAGACAACCATGAGCACGAACGAACAACTGGCATGGGATTTCGACGATGGGGATGTGGCCGAGGTCCGGCCTGATACCGGTATTGCACGTTTTGCCCCTGGCTCCGAACAATGGATAGCCGCACTGCAGCCCACTGACGACGACGCGATACGCCTCGACCGTTTCGACGTGAACATGATGACCGCTGAGGCCGCCGCCCGCCTGTGGGCTCGCGTGGCCGCATGGGTGGAATCCGATCAGATCGCCTACTACATCGACGACTCACCCGTCAGCTCCGACGCCGCCTACGACGCGCGCATGCGTTGCCTCGAACGACTCGAAGCGGCGTTCCCCTCACTGGACAATCCGCAGTCGCCCACCCATCGCGTCGGCGGCTCCTTCTCCAACGACTTCGCCTCCGTGCGCCACCCCAGCCGCATGATGAGCCTTGACGACGTCTTCTCCATCGAAGAACTCAAGGATTGGTACGACTCGGTGATTCGCGACCTCGATTGGCCCGAATCCAAGCCCCTGCCCATGAGCTGCGAAGTCAAAATCGACGGCCTCGCCCTGAATCTCATCTATCGCAACGGCGTGCTTGAACAGGGACTGACGCGCGGCGACGGCGTTACAGGCGAAGACATCACCCTGAATGTGCGAACCATCGGCTCCATTCCCGCCAACCTCGGCGGCCCCAAGGAAGACGTTCCGGACTTCGTGGAAATCCGAGGCGAAGTGTTCATGCGTTGGGATGACTTCCACACCCTGAACAACGAGCAGGAGGACGCCGGACGAGCGCCCTTCGCCAACCCACGCAACGCCGCCGCCGGCTCGCTGCGTCAAAAAGACCCTCGCATCACCTCCACCCGTCGCCTGAGCTTCTATGCGCATGGTCTGGGGCAGCTCACTTGGGGGCCGGACCATCCGCGCGGCACCCATGATGTGGTCGCCGACCAGTCGCAGGCCTACAATCTATACACCAAGTGGGGCGTGCCGGTCTCCCCGCACAATCGTGCGGTGACCTCATTCCAGGAGATCCTGGACATGATCGAGTACTACGGCGAGCATCGTGGCGACATCGAGCATGCACTTGACGGCATCGTCGTCAAGGTCGATGACCTGGGCCTGCAGCGTACCCTCGGCGCCACTTCGCGCGCGCCGCGCTGGGCCATCGCCTACAAATACCCGCCCGAAGAGGTCAACACCGAACTGCTCAACATCACCGTGCAGGTGGGGCGTACTGGCCGTGTGACGCCGGTCGCCGTGCTCAAACCTGTCTACGTGGCCGGCTCCACCGTGGCTCGTACCACGCTGCACAATGGATTTGAAGTCAAACGCAAGGGCATTCTGATCGGCGACACCGTGGTGGTGCGCAAGGCCGGCGATGTGATTCCCGAACTGGTCGGCCCGGTGCTTGAACGGCGCAAAGGGCGTGAGGACCAGCTGCGCGAATTCGTCATGCCCGAGTTCTGCCCTTCATGCGGCGCGAAACTGTCACCCGCCAAGGAGGGGGACAAGGACATTCGCTGCCCGAATGTGGAGAGCTGCCCGGCCCAGTTGACCGAGCGCGTGATTTCGCTGGCCTCACGCAAGGCGTTCGACATCGAGCACTTGGGCGAACAATCGGCCATCGCTCTGACCAACCCGGAGGAGAACCGGCCTGATTCGGTGGCGACCTACGCGCCGAACATCACCGAGGTTCTGGTCGCCCCCGGCGAAGAGCCTGACCCGTACGAGCCGGTGGAAGGGCTGGAACTGCCAGCCGTGCAGAAGCCGGTGTTGTCTAACGAATCCGGGTTGTTCAACCTGACCGCCGCCGATCTGCGCGACGTGCGCGTGTGGCGTGAGGCCGCAATCGTCGAGGTGCATGAGACGGTCGGTGCGAACGGTAAGAAGAAAAAGGTGCGTAAGCGTGTCGGCGGCTCTGGCCTGTGGCATCAGGTGCCTGCTTTCTGGACCGCGCCCACGCCGGCCAAAAAGCTCACGGCCAAGCAGCTGGCCGAACGCGCGCAAGGGGAGGCCGCAATCGAATCTGCCGAAACACAGGGAGGTGCCGCCAGCGAGACGACCGGCGCACCTACCGGGGCTGAGGCGCCACTTGGTACTATGCCGGGCTTTGCCGCAGCCTCCTATCCTGAGTATGACGTGCCGGCCGACGCGGTTATCGTGCGCGTGGATCACAAGACCACGCGCACTGGCGTCACGGATGTACCGGTGATCATTCGGCCCGGCGAAAACACGCGCAAGATGTTCGACGAAATGGACAAGGCCCGTCACGCCGACCTGTGGCGTGTGCTGGTCGCGTTGTCGATTCGCCGGCTCGGTCCGCCTACCGCACGCCTGATTGCCTCGGCGATGGGCTCGCTGGCAGCCATCGAAAACGCCACGATTGAAGATCTGACGGCCATCGACGGGGTGGGCCCGGAAATCGCCGAATCGGTGGTGAACTGGTTCGCCGCCACCCGCGAACCCGGTGACTGGCGCGGCGCGACTTTGCGTGCTTGGCAGGCCGCCGGCGTGGGCGTCGACGAGGCCGAGACCAGTTCGTTGCCGCAGACGCTGGCCGGCAAAACCGTGGTGGTCACCGGTTCATTGGAGGGCTATTCGCGTGATTCCGCCAAAGAGGCGATTATCGAGCGCGGCGGCAAGGCGGCCGGTTCGGTGAGCAAGAAGACCGATTACGTGGTGATTGGCGCAAACGCCGGCTCCAAGGCCGCCAAGGCCGAGGAACTCGGCATCCCCATGCTGAGCGAAACCCAATTCGCCCAGCTCCTAGCCACCGGCACCATCTAAAATAGCCCCCTCAGACGCTTCATTAACCCCCTCTGATGAGGGGGCTGTCAGCCTTTAGGCTGACTGGGGGAGAGAAAAAGCGAATCCCGCCCCAGTGTGACTTACTCCACTCCCTCTGGCATGCCGCCGCATCACACGCTAGGGTAGAACAGGCCCTAAAGGAGGATACGGATTTATGAGCGACGCACGTCAGATCGAAGCCGACATCTACGAACGCCTGAGCAAGGTCATCGACCCCGAGCTCGGTCGTTCGGTCACCGACCTCGGCATGATTGCCGCCATCGAAGCCGCGCCCGCATCGTCGGACGCCGGCACTTACGACGTCACCGTGCACGTTGAGCTGACGGTTCCCGGATGCCCACTGAGCGAGACCATCACCAGCCAGATCAATGGCGCGGTCAGCTCCTATCCGGGCGCACAGCTGCTGCCTCATATCGAAGTCGGTTCGATGAGCCGTGACAAGCTGGCCGATCTGGTCGCCGACCTCAAGGCCGAACGCAAGCAGAACCCCTTCAGCAAACCGGGTGTCAAGACCCGCATCTTCGCCATCGCCTCCGGTAAGGGCGGCGTCGGCAAGTCCTCGGTTACCGCGAACCTGGCCGCCACGTTTGCGGCCCTCGGCTTCGACACGGCCGCCATCGACGCGGACATTTATGGCTTCTCACTGCCGCGCCTGTTCGGCGTGCATACACAGCCCACCAATCTGAATGGCATGCTCATGCCGGTCACCGCGTGGGGCGTGAAACTGATCTCCATCGGCATGTTCGCCGGTGCTGACCGGGCGATTCTGTGGCGTGGGCCGCGACTGCAGCGCTCCTTGGAACAGTTCCTGTCTGACGTATGGTGGGGCGAGCCGGACGTCCTCTTGCTCGACTTGGCTCCCGGCACCGGCGACATGGCGATTTCCGTGGCCCAGGCGCTGCCCAACGCCGAACTCGTGGTGGTCACCACCCCGCAGCCCTCCGCTTCTGACATCGCCGTGCGCTCCGGACTCGTGGCCCTGCAGGTGCCGATGAAGGTGCGTGGCGTGGTGGAGAACATGAGCTACTACGAGCACAAGGGCGAGAAGCTGGAGATTTTCGGTGCCGGCGGCGGTCAGCGCGTGTCTGAACAGCTCACTCAGGCGCTGGGCTATGACGTGCCGCTGATGGCCCAGCTGCCGCTGGAACCCGAAGTGCGCGAGACCGGCGAGGCCGGCCGGCCGGCGGTGCTGGACGCCGACGGCGCTTTGCGTACGGATGGCATTGGCCAGACCTTCCGAGGGTTGGCTGAACGGCTGTTGGCAGTGTGAGCCTGCGCAGCCTCACACTTTTGTAGGCGGCGCTGGCGTTTAAGTCCGGTTCGCTGCTGGTGGGCGAATCGCTTGACCACAGCACCCGCGACCTGGTGGTCGAGGCAATGGAGCGCACTGCCGGCGTGGATAGGCTCATTAACCTGCAGGCCATTCACATGGACGAGGACGCCGTGCCGCGCTGCCTTGGTATGAATGGGAGATCTACGTTGAGCCCGATATCTGGCGGGTGCCTCGCAGTAAATAACGGCATAGCGCATTGTCGGTGCGATGCTAAGAGGTAATGGCCCATGAGCGGTTCCAATCGGCGAGATTGCGTTGCCGGGACACCACGACATGGGCCATCTCGATAAAACGATGCCGCGTGTCGGCTGTTCTCAGGTCATCCGCAGTGACGAGAATGACGATCCAGCCGAGCAGTTGCAATGCGTTTCGCTTTGCCGCGTCGATTCGCATTTGTGCCGGATCGGCGTGATAGGCTCCCTGATATTCGAACGCGACGCGGCAGTCCGGATATGCCATATCCAATATGACGTATGAGTTGCCGATATTCACGCGATAGTTGGCGGTGGGGCATCCCAAGCCTGAATCCTTCAGCATCCCAAACAGCGTGTTTTCCGGCGGAGAATCCGTGTTCTCTGTCATGTAGGGCAGTGCCTCGTGGCATTTGTTACGACCTATGAACCGCGGACTGATTTCCAAGTAAGTATCGAAATCCTTGCGAGTGGCCATTCTGCGCCGTTTATCGCGGCTCATCAAAGAGGCTCCAATGGCCGCAAGTTCCTCCAATGTGGAGTATTGGGCCATCTGAGCCCACATCATGACCGGCGAGGCAATCCAAAACTGTTCATAATCCTTTTTGCGGATATCCAGTTTTCCCTTAAACACATGGAAGACCACGCCTTTGATTCGTCTGCGTTTGTTGGCACTGGAAACACAGGCGTGCACGGCATCAACAGATAGCGTGCAATGTCGGGGGATGGGCGCGCCGTAGTAGTTGGCTGCATTGATGTATCCCACCAGCAATGGACCTTTCGAACGGCGCGCAGCATCATTGCAGCGTTCACGTTCTGCTCGGCGTCGGCCGACAATATCCTCATGCATAAAAGAGCTCATGATGCGACCGTAAAGCTGATTTAGACTTGAATGCAAGCCAGGCAGGGCAATGTGGTTCCAGCTTATGGAGTTATCCACATTGTCTATTTGCGCAGAGAACGGTTCTCAGTAGTATCTGTGCGCTCAAATGAACAAGAACATAACAATCTCACATCATCGCAAATGGCGACATGGCAGTGATTAGGGCATATTCCATGTGTGCTTCGGGCGTAGAGAAGTGTGCACAGACATTATTGAGAACCGTTCTCTGCGCGCCTATCTGGCTACGACCTCGGTGGTCAGCTGCGGGCACGCTGGCGTCGGCGTCGGCAAGTACGACGGTCCGATGATATAGGCGATTCGCCGATACCCGCGCCCCAACATATGCTCGGTGAGCTTGCGTGAAGCGAGTCGGTTGTCGATGTCGACGGTGGGGAAGGGGTGGCGCTGCCATAGCCGACGCCGGAAATGGCGACTGGCACGCTGATATTGGCGAATCCCTGAAATAGCGGGTCATCCTTATGAAATGTGTTGAGAATCCACGGGCCGTATCGCATGGCGCAGCGCAGTCTGCACCGCCCCGCCGCCGAACCAACCCCGGCAAGATCGCGCGCCGCGCCGGCACCACTATCCTCGCCCTGCTGTTCTGCGTCGTATGGTTCTTCCCGGTCTACTGGATGATTATCACCGCCGTAAAGCCGCGCGATGAGATCATGACCACGACCCCCGTGTTCTGGCCCATGCACCTCTCGATCGTCCTGTCGATTATTGTCGCGTTCTTCGCGTGCGCGGCCCTGACCCTGTACCGCTTCCGCGGGCGCAAGCCGATCATGGTGTTCGTGCTGGCCATCCAGATGACCTCTGGCGGCATCATCCCGCAGATCATCATCTACAACCAGCTCGGCCTGCTCAACAAATACAGCGGCCTGATCCTGGCGTACATCGCCATGGTGCTGCCGTTCGCGATCTGGAACATGCGCGGGTTCTTCCTGAACATCCCGAATGACATCTTCGAATCCGCGGCCGTGGAAGGCGCGAACGACTGGCAGATCCTGTGGAAGATCACCTTCCCGCTGGCCGCGCCCGGCATCGTCTCGACCTCGGTGTTCGCGTTCATCAACGCCTGGAACGACTACATGATCGCCTATACGTTCATGAAGGACCAGTCGAAGTACACGCTGCCGGTATGGCTGTCGTCCTTCTCGACACCCACCATGGGCACCGATTTCGGCGGGCAGATGGCCGCTTCGGTGACCTTCTCGTTGCCGGTGGTGGTGTTCTTCATGCTCATCCAGCGCAACATCATGAAGGGTGTGACGACCGGTGCCGTGAAATAGCGTATGCCGCCGTACCTCACCAAACGATTCGTCCGCTGATGGCGGCGTGACCGCGTGTCGCCTGCCGTCAGCGGATGAACGATAATAAAAACAGTATGAAAGGAACAGCTGTGCCCACATTCGAATATAAGGCTGATGCCGCAACGCCGTGTCTCACCCTGATTCCCGCTCCGGTGACATTGGAATACACGCATGGCACGGCTATGATCGGGTCCTTGGTGACGATCGAGAAACGAATTCCCGAATATGCCGTCACCGAAGATGCCGATGAGACCTGGGAAACGCTGCCAATCGAGCAGCTGTCCAGCGAACTCGAGCGTTACTGCGGCGTCGCCGTCCGTACGCGCCGAGTACTCACAGCCACAGATGAAGCCGACGCCGGTGCCAATGCCGCCGAAAAAGCGCGAGATGCGGGCGTGGGTGCGGGTGCGGGCGCGGGTGCGCCGGCAGCGATGAACGGCACCGTCATATCGCTGTGTGTGGATGCGCGATTGGCGCATGACGAATACACGCTGGATGTGTTCGCCTCAGATACCATCGCCGTGCGTGGTGGCAGCGAAAGCGGATTGCGGTACGGCATGCAGACACTGCGGCAGATGATCAGGCAAACCTCGCGGACCTTGCCCTGCCTGCATATCCAAGACAAGCCTGCGTTCGCGGTGCGCGCCTACAGTCTTGACGTGACGCGCGGGCGTGTGCCGACGATGGCGTTCCTCACCTGGTTCATCGACCAGCTGGCGTTGTATAAGTACAACCAATTCCAGCTGTACGTGGAACATGCCTTCGCTTTCGGCGAGCTCAGCGAAGCGTGGCGCGGCACTGACCCGCTCACGGCCGACGACATCATGTTCCTGGACGAATACTGCGCACACCACGGCATCGAACTGGTGCCGTCCTTGGCCACTTTTGGGCACATGTATATGAACCTGCGCACCCGTGAACATCGTGGACTGGGAGAGTTCCCCGAAGACGCCGACCGTCCGTTCAGTTTCATCGAACGAATGGAACACCACACACTGAACGCAGCCAACCCCAAGTCGCACGATTTCGCCTCGCGCCTAATCGAGGAATACGCGCCGCTGTTCCGCTCGCGGTCCTTCAATATTGGTGGCGATGAGACTTTCGACTTGGGCCGTGGCCGGTCCGTACAGGACTCGCCGGGCGCCAGTCGCGATGAGCTGTATGCCGATTTCGTCAAAGACCTATGCAGCACGCTTGCCCATCGTGGTCTACAACCGATGCTGTGGGCGGATATCGCGCTCGAGAATCCGCACACCATGGACTTGCTGCCCGGCGACATCACGATGCTCAACTGGATGTATGAGCCGGATATCGACGAAAGCAAGATCCAGACCATCGCATCACAAGGCCGCCGCCAATTCGTGTGCCCTGCCGTGCGTGCGTGGAGCCGGTTCTTCCCCGACTATGACGGTGCCTGGCTGAACACGTACCGCATGGCGGTGGCTGGGCTCAAATATGGTGCGGAAGGCATGGTGGTCACCGATTGGGGTGACTATGGGCATGTCAATGATCCGCGGTTGAGCGTGCCGGGACTGTGCTACGGTGCGCAAAACGCGTGGAACCCGATTGCAATTGACGCATGCGAAATGAACCATCGGATTTCTAATCTGGCGTATGGCGACGAATCCGGTTGGCTTATGGATTCACTCGCTCGCATCGACTCCGATGGAGTGTCGTTCCCCTGGGACCTCGCCGTGCAAGTGCTGGAACTGGAATACGGTTCCGGCACCGGCATGCTGAATACGGATGTGGCATCGTATGTGGAACGGTCGTGCGGGGGAGAGCTCATGTTTGACCGTGCGCTGGGATGCGCCGACGCGCGCCGCCGACTGCTCCTGCGGAACCATGCCCGTCTCGAACGACGCCGGGATTGCGACCGGGCGTTGATTGATTGCGGCAGTGCGGTTGTCGCGGTGCTCGATGGCTCGGCACGAGGAGGATTGAACCCGGAGCTGCTGTGGGTGATGCTGGATGGGCAGCGGTTGTTCAATAGACTGGGTGAGGAACTGCTGGTATTGGCTGGCGGCGAGGACGCCTGTGGCACCAAGGATGTGACCGGCCGTGCGCTGGATGCCTCGCGCCGCGCCCGTCTTGCCGCCGATTTGGAGTTGTGGTTCGAACGGTACCGTGTGCAGTGGCTGTCCATCGGCCGTTACGCCGAATTGGCGCGTATCGCCCATGTGGTGTGGTCGTTTGCGGACATATTGCGTAGGGGAGCGCTATAGGGGGGCTCACAGAAATTCGGTCCTGCTGAGAACAATGTGAGGCTTACGCGCCGTCAAACGCACATGGTGATTTCAAAAATGGCGAATTGCTGCCATTCTTGCACCTGTGCGTTTGATGGGAAATGTGCGTATGCCTCACATTTTTTGCATAAAGCATGAAAATGTGTGAGACCGGCGTCAAGGTCGAATTCGAGAAGAAGGCCTTCGAACAGATTCGCCAGAACGCCTCCCAGATCCTCAACTCCGACGACGCTCCGGACGTTATGGAATACAACAAGGGCAACGCCACGTCCGGTCTGCTCGCCAGCCAAGGCCTGCTCACCAACCTCAACGATTACGTGTCCGAATATGGCTGGGACAAGATTATCACCGGTTCCTTGGCCGACACCGGCAAGTACGGTGAGCAAGGCGTGATGGGCTCCGGCGACTGGTGCGGTATCACCACCGGCGCGGTGAAGTAAGGTCATTCGCACAACAGGCAATTCAATCAACAAGCAGTACATATTGGTTTTGGTTTCGGCCGCCTTGTTCCCTGGCGGTCGAAACCACCTCTCCACCAAGGAGCAGCAGCAATGAAGTTCACCAACGGCTACTGGATGATTCGTGACGGCGTCGACGCCCTCTACGCTCGTGAAGCCTACGAACTGGCGGCGGATGCCACCACCGAAAGCCTCAACGTCCTCGCCCCGACCTCCGTGGTGCGCGGCCGATACGATACCCTGAACCTGCCCACATTCAATGTGGACATCACCACGCCGGCAGAAGGCGTGATTCGTGTGCGTGCCGAACACTGGCAAGGCACCACCGAATACCCCGGATTCCCGCTCAATGCCGACGAACCCGGCAACCGTGATTACGTGACCGTTCAGGCGAACGGCAATGGCGACGGCGAAGTCGGCGTCAATGGCGCGGACGTCACGCTGACCACTGGCGGACTTACCGCGAAGGTCGTCAAGGGCACCCCCTGGAACCTGACCTTCATCGGCGAGGACGGCAAGGTGCTCACTGAGTCCGCAGGCAAGTCGCTGGGCCGATTCAAGCTCGGTGCCGAATCGAACGTCACCGCCCAGCCGGTCAGCGAATTCGGTGTGACCATGGACGGTTCCGCCCGTGATGAATCCGACGTGTTCATTGCCATCCAGCTGCATCTGTCGGTTGGCGAAGACGTATACGGCTTGGGCGAACGCTTCGGCGCTTACGTGAAGAATGGTCAGAGCGTCGACATCTGGAATGAGGATGGCGGCACTGCTTCCGAGCAGGGCTACAAGGACATCCCGTTCTACATGACCTCCAATGGGTATGGCGTACTGGTCAACAACCGCGGCCATGTCTCCTTTGAGATCGGTTCCGAGAACACCGAGGCCACCATCAACTCCTTCATCGACGGTATGGCCGAGCGTGATATTCCGCTGGCCGCCTTCCACTACGACTGCTACTGGATGCGCGAGTTCCATTGGTGCGATTTCGAGTGGGACAAGCGTTTCTTCGGCGACATCGAATCCACGCTGAAGCGCCTGCACGAGGACAAGGGCCTGCACATCTGCGCTTGGATCAACCCGTATATCGGCCAGCGCGGCGAAATGTTCAAGGAGGGCCGAGACAAGGGCTATCTGGTGCGCAAGCCCAATGGCGAAGTCTGGCAGACCGACTTCTGGCAGGCCGGCATGGGCTTGGTGGACTTCACCAACCCGGCCGCCCGTGAATGGTTCAAGGACAAGGTCAAGGCGTTGCTGAATCAGGGCGTGGACGCCATCAAGACCGATTTCGGCGAGCGTATCCCGCGCGACGTCGTCTGGTATGACGGCTCTCCGAAGCTCTCCATGCACAACTGGTACACCCAGCTGTACAACCAGGCCGTGTTCGAAGCCATCGAAGAAACCTACGGCAAGGGCAACGCCTGCCTGTATGCGCGCTCCGCCACCGTCGGCGGCCAGCAGCAGCCCGTGCATTGGGGCGGTGACTGCGAGTCCACCTTCAATGGCATGGCCCAGTCCTTGCGTGCCGGCCTGTCGCTGACCTCCTCCGGCTTCGGCTTCTGGAGTCACGACATCGGTGGCTTCGAAGGTGCGTTCCCGGATCCGGCCGTCTACAAGCGTTGGGTGGCGTTCGGCATGCTCGGCTCCCACTCGCGACTGCACGGTTCCACCGTGTACCGTGTGCCGTGGCTGTTCGACGAGGAGGACGAGAAGAACGGCGTCGCATTGGTGCCCGGCCAGACCGCCGTGGATGTGGTGCGCGAGTTCACCAAGCTCAAGCTTGAACTCATGCCGTATGTCTACCAGCTTGGCCTGCAGCCTCATGTGAACGGTACTCCGGTCATGCGTTCCATGTTCGTGGAGTTCCCCGATGACCCGGCATGCCGCACGCTGGACCGTCAGTATATGTTCGGTCCGTCCATGCTGGTCGCCCCCGTGTTCACCTACTCCGGTGAGGTTTCCTATCGATTCCGCTGTGGGTGCGCGATAGCAGCGTAACGACATGAACATTTCAGCGTGGTGCTGGAACACTTCGGTGTTGCGGCACCACGCTTTTGTGCTGATATGGGGATTTGTACTAGTCGAATCCGCGAAATGTTCAGTAAATGTTCACGTAGCGAAATCGGCATAGAATGCGAGCAAACGCATAACGGCACGGTGCTGTTCATGCGTACACCAACGCCAGACGAACCGCCGGAAAGAAGGGGTCTCCGTGATTGAGACAGTGGACGATATCAAGACGATTGCGAACGTCGGCACGGGAACCATGGGCCACGCGATCACGTTGCAGTTCGCGTTGTCCGGATATCCGGTGCATCTGGTCGGCCGCGGCGAGGCCTCGCTGGAGAAGGCGATGAAGGCGATTCGTTCGGATGCCGAGGACTTTGCCGAAGCCGGACTACTCAAGGATGGCGACACCTTGGACGCGGTGCTGGCCCGCATCACCGGTTACGCCGACTATGCGAGCGGCGTGGCGGACGTGGACTTCGTCATCGAATCCGTGGCCGAGAACCTTGACATCAAGAAGTCCGTCTGGGCCGAAGTGGAGCACGCCGCCCCCAAGGACGCGATTCTGTCCACGAACACCTCCGGCCTGAGCCCCACCGCGCTGCAGTCGGTGCTGAAGAAGCCCGAACGCTTCGTGGTGGCGCACTTCTGGAACCCCGCGCAGTTGATGCCGCTGGTCGAAGTGGTGCCGGGTGAGAAGACCGATCCGAAGGTGGTGGACATCACCTTCGACCTCATGGCCAAGATCGGCAAGAAGCCGGCGAAGATCAAGAAGGAATCGCTGGGCTTTGTGGGCAACCGCCTGCAACTGGCCGTGCTGCGCGAGGCGTTCTACATCGTCCAGCAGGGCATCGCGGACGCGGCCACCGTGGACGACGTGATGAAGTACAGTCTCGGCCGTCGCTGGAATCTGGTCGGCCCCCTCGCCAGCATCGACCTCGGCGGCCTTGATGTGTTCTATAACATCAGCACTTACCTGTTCGACGATATGGACAACGGCACCGGCCCGAGCCCGCTGCTCGCCGAGAAGGTCAGGGAAGGCAATCTCGGCGCCAAAACCGGCCAGGGCTTCTTCTCCTGGCAGGGCGAGGACGGCAAGCGCATCATCGAATCCCGCAACAAGGCCCTGCTGCGCGCGCTGAAGAACGACGCCGCGGATGCCGCCGCTGCGCAGGCGTGAGGCACGAATGACGAATGTTCGTGCGTGACGTATATCACGATGGAAGGCTCCCCTCAGGGGAGCCTTCGTTGTACTTACGTCGTTCTCTGATTTGGCTCATCGGCATGCGTATGCGTCGCCGATAGCGACAATTGCGGAAACGCTTACAGTGTGATGTGCACACGGACAACAAACCGATACACGCAAGGATCGGTGACGACGATGACATCCACAGAACACAGCACGCGAGCCGACATGCTGGCCCATTTCCAGTGTGCCGTCATGCATGCACTGCTTCAATATGAGGTCTCGCTGGGCGATGAGGTCGTCTTCGATCTGGTCACGCACGTCACGCACGGACGAGAAATACAGGTAGAACGTGGCGTGGTTGTAGCCGGCGAGTTCGGTGATCTGACGCACCGAGATCTTCTCGATCGGCTTGGTCTCGTACAGCTTCCAGAACGCCTCCTTGAGGCTCTTGACCGTCTGCTGCGTAAGTTGCGGGTTCTTCTTGATTGCGATTCGCGGTATGGTTATTGCGCACAAAACGCACAATCCCATCGACTCGTCGGTCAAGTTCGTGACCTTCATCGACGCGATGCTCTCGCTGGTGGTCACGCAGGACGTGCTTTTGGAATCCCAGGGAACCGCGCACGCGGCGCAATCCTCGGGACTGTTCGGCATCGGGCTTGGTGCGGTGACCATGATCATCGGCCTGTGGATGCTGCTGCGGCGGCGCTGGACGGTGCCGGCGTCGGGCGAAGATTCCCCGGACGATGCCGTTCCTGCAGTCGAGATCACGGCTGAAACCGAGGCGTAGGGCGTCGCAATGCCTGTTTACAATCGACCCGAATGGTCTTTGTGGTGAGAAGAGGCATATGGTGAGGCTGCCGACGTTGAACGTGAATTGGAGTCGCGATCGGGTCTACGTGATTCGGCGCGGAGTGGTCGCCTGCTGTATCCTGTTCTGCCTGATCGGCGCCGGAGTCGAGACCGCGGCGGCGCAGCGCAGCTGGCCGCGAGCCGACACCGCATCCGCCGCCGCAAGATC
>OBJP01000729.1_pt1 | contig 19082 bp, 17 predicted proteins | sample 1519821 | NCBI WGS metagenome assembly OBJP01 (sample SAMN04209218, study PRJEB22552) | human gut metagenome | biome: gut; material: feces | host: Homo sapiens | place: USA: Oklahoma | reverse complement strand
CCAGGAAGAAGCGGCGCTACAGCTCCTACGAGGGCGAGGTCTCGGAGGCGCCGGCCAACCTCTTGCGCGACGACCGGGGCGGGCACCGCTTCCGCTCGAACAAGCCGAACGAGCTCTGGATAACCGACGCGGCCGAGTTCCGCATCCCCGCCGGCAAGGCGTACCTGTCGCCCATCGTGGACTGCTTCGACGGCATGCCGCCGAGCTGGCCGGTATCGACCTCGCCCGACGCCGAGATGGCCAACTCGTCGCCGCTCGGCGCGTGCAAGCGGCTCGGCGAGGGAGACCATCCCAAGATCCACTCGGACCGCGGCCGCCATTGCCGCCGGCCGGGATGGATAAGGATATGCGATGAGAACGGCCTGGTCAGATCGATGCCGGGGAAGGGATGCAGCCCCGGCAGCGCGAGGTGCGGGGGCTTCTTCGGGAGGCTGAAGATAGAGTTCTTCCACGGCTGCAACTGGGCCGAGGTCACGATCGAGGAGTTCATGGGGATGCTCGACGCCTACCTCAGATGGTACAGGGATGTCAGGATAAAGGGCGACCTGGATTACAGGAGCCCCATGCAGTACCGCAGGGATTTGGGCCTAGCAGCATAGGATGAATTCGGTCCAAGATTCCCACCGCAGTCCCTTCCGCTCAAAACTACTTAACGAAACACTGGCTGGCAGACTAGCCCCCGGGGACAACCGAACAGGCGTGCGGCACCCGTCGCGCTGAGTCCGAAAGCAGCGCGCGTCGGGTCGGCGGAGAATGCCCTCAGGACTCATCGCGACGCCTCCTCACGAATCCTACACCAGCGAAAACGCGCCATTCGGACAGGGTGTTTCGCTGAGGCTGGAAATCAACCGTTTAGAAACGTGCCGACGATTCGACAATGCTTCGGTTGGTTGTAGACTTATGTCGAATACTGAAAGGCTAAGCACAACGAAGCGGTCAGTCCTGCGGAATTCAGCTGAAAGCGTCGCGTTTTCCCGTGCAGGCTGTGTTAACCCGCAATCTGTATAGACGTCCGGACGGGCCCCACCATACTGACGCAGCTGCCCCTTTAATGAGGCGGAGAATCAACCGCCGGATGAAGCCCTCATGCATAACTTCAAGTTCAACGAATATAGTAAAGTTGCAAGCCAAAAGGGCGATAAAACTAACGTGCATGAGAAGGAAACTAAATGCAATCAGCAGAACGTCTATATATCATTGGAAACGGATTCGATCTCCATTACGGAATCAAAAGCTCGTATAAAGATTTCCTCTCCTATCTTGAAACCAACGACCCCTTACTTGCTGAAGTCCTATTTGAAATCTGTTCAGGTGAGCTCTGGAGGAATTTTGAGGAGGCGCTCGGATCGCTTTCCCCCGGCTGCCTGTTTAGCAACGCTTTCAATCTAATCGACTCTGATGATGAAGGTGATTTTGAATGGGAGCGACAAAGCGCCTCCTGGAATTATCATTACCAGGCAATGCGCAAGGAGGTGGATGTCGGGAAGCTATCTAAGGTATTTCGTTCATGGATTCAGCAGATTGACACTTCCGCTGCGCACAGCGACGGTGTAATCGTCGATACCGATGACACTCGATATCTGACCTTCAACTATACAATGACGCTCGAAGAACGCCTTGGAATTGACCCTCGTAAAATACTTCACATCCATGGAAGCGCAGAAGACGAACAGCTAATATTCGGTCATTCTGGAGCATTAAGCTCCGAGCCCCTCGCCCCTCAAGCGTTTTACGAGCAAGACATGCTTGAAGAGCTGAGGATCAAGTTCATCCATCAAACAAAAAAGCCCGTTCACCTAATTCTGGCAAATTCGCTTTCCTGGCTTAAAGCCCTTTCAACTGTTCACGAGATCATTGTTGCAGGTTTCAGTTTCTCGCCTGTTGATCTCCCCTATATCCGAGAGATCAACTCGCGTTGCGCGAACGCATCTTGGAGTGAATTCTCGCAGAACCCAGATGCCGGAAGCAAGAATCCAATCGTCGCCCAAACAAAAGTAATTCCATATCCAGAATTCCAATAGCTACTACCTGCTAGTGGTATCCGACAACTGGGTCTCCATATGATACAAGCCATTCCAAGCAGAAGTGAAATAAGGACCACGCCCAAGGGCGCTCTTTAGTATAAAGGGCAGGGAGGTCAATCACAGAGTCACTGGAAACAACGCAGGTTCTCCCTGAGATGCGTTGCTTTGGGGATGGGGTGCTTAATGGCAACCACACTCCCCTACTTTTCACGGGCGCACACCTGCACGCAGCGAGGCATCGCTTGGTCGATAGTTCATAATTGATACGTCTTCGCCGCCCATAGGGTGGTGCCCGTCCCAAGTAGGCGTCTTGCGACTTGAGCACATTGCAGAAAAAACAACCGAAAGGTAGGTTCAAATGACTGAAGCGTTCATCCCGACATTAATTAGCGGGGCACTTGCTATCATCACGGCTCTAATTGGCAAGCAGTTGGTATCTGATCCATTGCGTAATGTCAAAGCCAAGCTGGACGACGTCAATGACCTACCAGACAGTCCCCGGAAAGCAGATCTACAAAACGGGCTCGAAGCGACTGTTGTCTGGGCTGTAGAACATGGCAACACATTCTTCATAATCAGAGGATTCATAGTATGGGCAGCAGCGTCCCTCGCACTCTTCATTGCTGCCGGATCAATCACCATTCTCTCATACATAACAATCCAGGCAGACGCGGCAATCAGCATAGAATCAAACTTGGCTAGCCCACAGGTCGAGCTGTTCTTCCATCTAATATTGGAGCAAGTCCTATGGACTGCCCGGACAATGGCCATCCCTTTTCTCATCGGTGGAGCGGGCTTCATCCTAACCTCATTATTGCGCAAGCATCAAATTGAAAAGATTAGGAATAAAATGAAAGCCCAGTCAGATAAGTAGGTCCCCAAGGAGAGTTAGCTTCGGATTCTATAGGTTCTACCGTCCAGTTAGACAAGTTTTCACAGCCTAACCCCCACTCATCAATGAGAACCACACTGCGACCTTCATAACCGTCTTAAAACCCACTTACTTAAACCCTTGATTCCGAACACGCCCAATCCTTCCACCTTAGATATCAGCTAATATATGAAGCAAGGAGGCATCTGATGATTGACTTCAGGAATCCATATACGCCTGGTGCTGGCATGATGCCCAAGTATCTTGCCGGCCGAAACACTGAACTTGAGAGTGCCGAGCAAAGGCTGCTCGCCATCAAAGCGGGCTACCCCGCTCGTTCGGTCGTGTACTACGGGCTACGAGGCGTGGGTAAAACCGTCGTCCTTAACGCCGTTGCGGAGCGGGCTGAAGATCAGGGGCTCCTCTCTAGACACATTGAGGTCACAGAGAAATCCGGGAGCTTCGTTCGTTCCCTTTCATATGCTTGTAGCGCGTTCGTCCTTAGTCTCAGCGCCAAGAAGACGCTTCAGAACAAGCTCGGTAAGCTGATATCGGTCATTCGGTCGTTCACAGCAACGTGGAATCCCTCTGACAACACCATCTCGTTTGAACTTGACGGTGAAGCTCTTTCCTCAGCCACAGCGGGAACGGGAAATCTCACTAACGACCTCACCGAGGTGATGGTGGAGCTTGGCCGTTATGCCCAAAAGGCCGATACGGCCATCTGCTTTTGCATCGATGAGATCCAGTATGCCTCAGAGGGGGAACTTGAGGCTCTGATCACCGCAGTCCACCGCATCAACCAGCTTGGACTGCCCGTCATTTTCTTCTGCGCTGGGCTTCCCAAGATTCTCAAGACTATGGGTGATGTCAAATCCTATACTGAACGCCTCTTTGAGTTCTCCAGAGTCGATTCGCTTGAAATCGACTCTGCGCGAAAAGCGATTATCGAGCCCGCTGCGGAGCTTCGCGTTGCATTTGAGCCCAAGGCCGTCGACGCCATCATTGAGCAAACGAATGGCTATCCCTACTTCATTCAAGAGATGTGTGCAACCATATGGGAGAACAGCTCTTCAAAGGTCATTACCGTCGATGATGTTGCATCCAATATCGCCACTACCAACGAACGCCTCGACAACGGCTTCTTCCGCGTTCGCTTCAATCGATGCACTCCGAGACAGCAAGAATTCCTGGTTGCAATGGTCCAATGCGGAGAGCTTCCCTGCACGATGGCAAACATTGCCGCAAACATGGGGATCTCACCGACGAACCGTATTTCGACTTTCAGGGCGCAGCTTATTGCCAAGGGCCTGATTTATGCAACTGGCTATGGCGAAGTCGACTTCACCGTCCCCAAGTTCGACGAGTTCATCAAGCGCACACTACCTGACAAATTCTAAGCTGGCGAGCAGCTGCCAGCTGGAACGACGTCGTCCTGTGGTAGAGCGTGAGTAGGAGCGCGTTTCGCTGAGTTTGGTAAGTGTTTCGATAAAGTTGGAAATCAAGGAGTCAATATCGATCGAGCAACTCCTCCGCGTTATCCAGCACGTACTCCCTCAAAAAAGGAACGGAGAACTCAACATATCCACGAACGGGACTTTGAATCACCTCGTGCTGTATGAGCGAACGCCGAAATGAGCTCGTGGCCTTCGGCTCCCTTCCCATCCTTTTCGCAACGTCGGCGGTCGAGGCGCGCTCGCCCTCTCGCGCCATCGCAACAAGGTACTCCATCGCCCCTTTGGTCAACTTGGAGATCGCGGGCTCATGGACCACTTCATGGAATCGCGTCATAGCGTTTTCCACACCGAGGCGCATATCTTCGTCGGAAACCTGCATCGAACTCGCGCGGTGCAAGTCCGCAAATCGCCAAACGTAATATCCGATCAGCTGGATCAAGTACGCGTAACCCTCGGTCGCATGCGCCATTATCTCAAGTTGATCATCGTCGAGAATCAAACCCGAGGCGGCGAACCCGTCCTTGAAGGACAGCTTCACCTCGATGAGACTGATAAAGTCAAGCTCCTCGCTTTGGGCGCGCCTTAAAAACGTCAGCGCCTTGCCGTTGATCAAATCCATAACCCCCATGGGGAGGCCGGCGAACACAAGCGAGATATTCTCCTTCTCCCTGATGAGGTGCTGGACCGAACCGGCGATGAGCTGCATGGCCTCAAGCGGCGCATCTTGGACCTCGTCGATAGTGACTACCAGCCCTTTCCCCTCGCCGCAACGACGCTTCATCAGCGCTCGTAGGTTCGGCCTCTTAACGCCCATCGACACTTCACCAGATGCTATCGCGGCATTGCCTGCGAGCGAGATTGAGTCAACGGAGGAATCTGGGCTCAATTCGTACATCAAGTCGTCCACCATGTTGACACCCGCAGTGATATTGACCACATTCCAGCCGATATCCTGAGCGCGGGCGCCCAGATCGGTGAGCAGAACGGTCTTTCCCGATCCTCTCGGCCCCGTCACCCTCATCAAGCGGGCCGGTGCGCCCGCGCCGCCCTCCAGCGCACCGACATAATCCAAGAAAACCTGATCGCGACCTATGATGCGCGGCGGCTCCGCCCCAGCGCTGGGCTTAAACGGATTGAAGAACTTCTTTGAACACGCCATGTAGCATCACCCATCCAGTCATATCCCTCAAATCGATTATATCGCTCAAATCGACGGAATCGACCGAATCGCTTTAATCGACAGCCGACGATGGGTCGACCTAGGCAACCTTACAGTTCGTGTAGGCTCCTCGGGTGCGATGTCTATCTCCCCGCGCCACGTCACAGCGCCGTACTCCACGCACACGGCAATGAAGGCGGTGGGTTCTCAAGTACTCTGAACACACCCTTGCCGAGTAGCGGCATGACGTCGTAAACCCCGCTTTTGCCATCCTCGAACGCTAGGGCGATGCGGTGCCCTGGAACCGCCCGACGATCTCCACACGATACAAAAGTGCGACTTCACGGTTGGGAATGCGCGGGGGGCGCAACGAGAGTGTATCGTTTGGCAGAGCGGTCTCATCGGTCGTCAGATAACCGGCGAGGTACAGCATACTCTTAAGGGCATCGCCTTTGAACTCCATCTCGGGAAACACGATGCCCAGGACGAACGGTGCCATCCCGATCGATATAGTTCAACATGCTCCCGGGGTTATACACGTCTCCGTCGTCGAATCTGTAGCCGCCATACCACCGCTTGGCAGTTTCATGCTTTCCAGATGCCCCATACAGGACAAAAATGCGGCAAACCCACCGTCCTGATTATCCGCTCAGCACATCTACGCGCCTGCATGCCCCCTCAACCATCTTGCCTGCCATTTCCTTTGCCTCTGGGAAGCCCTCGTCAGCCAAGCCAGAAGCAGCGCTCAAACGCCTCCCTCATCGGACCTTCTGGAATCAGACCATCGAAAAACGCCCGGGTGCTTTGGGGGGGGAGCGATTCACCGACAAGAGGCAAACTCCTAGAGATGGCTGTCGCGTTAGGCGTGGCGAGATATCCAGAATCGTACGAGAACCTCGGACCGTTACTCTTGGAATCTGCAATGCTCCCCACCAGCTCGTAAGAGCCATGGTATTCCCTGAAAACGTTTAGTCTACGCATTGCGCCCCCTCACCTTCAGATGAATCTCCACTCCGAGAAATTCAGCGTAATCGAGAGCCACGCCCAACTGAGCGGTGCGCTTTCCGCGCTCTATCTCTCCGATTACACGCGCGGAGTGACCGCAGTACTTGCTGGCGGTTTCTTGAGTGAAGCCGAGCTCTTTCCTGCGCCTTTTCAACGCGTCTCCCAGCAAGTCGACCGTAGGCGTCCTCTCCTCGGACAGAGGCCGCTCGTACTCGCCGAGGCGAACCCCCACGCCACGGGGGATTGCCGACCTTTTCCTGACCGCCATGTTCCGCTCCGCTCATTTCCGCAACTGACAACTCGATTTCGTACCGAACGGGATTAAATTCTACTATCTCCTAATGTCTTACCGCTCGGTAAGCTATTGAAACATCAGACAATTTCTTACCGCTCGGTAGGAGTGTGATTATATCGAGGAAATCGCTTAAATCGGCAGCATGGCATGCAATCGATAACACCTCGCAGTCCACGCGTCTTACGTCACCCCGCCCCGTGCAGATACGGTGCGGCACGGGACCACATGGTAAGATGTCATTTCGTTAGACAAACCTCTACGCCCTAGGAGCACTGCTCGTGGCCGATAACTCTACCGACACGGCTGCCATTCAGCCGTACGCGAAGAACGAAACAGAGAAGAACCGCTTTATCTTAAAGCAGCTCGTCACCAAGGACTTCAAGCTCAAGTACCGCCGCAGCGTGCTGGGCGTCGTCTGGTCGGTGCTGAACCCGCTCCTCATGATGGTCGTCATGAGCATCGTGTTCTCGTTCCTGTTCAGCAACGGCATCGAGAACTTCCCACTCTACCTCATCCTGGGCAACATCACGTTCTCGTTCATGTCCGACTCAACGAGCGCCGCCCTCACGTCCTTTCTCGATGCGGCACCTCTGCTCAAGAAGGTCAAGATCTCGCGCTTCGTGTTCCCCGTGCAGAAGGTCCTGTTCGCGCTCGTGAACTTCGCCTTCTCACTCGTCGCCGTCGCGCTCGTCATGCTGTGGTTCCGCGTCATGCCCACCTGGCACCTTATCTGGCTGCCCGTGTGCCTGGGTCTCCTCATCATCTTCTGCATCGGTATCGGCCTCATCATCGGGTCGCTCGCCGTGTTCTTCCGCGACGTCATCCACCTGTGGAGCGTCATCCTCACCGCATGGACCTACCTCACCCCCCTGTTCTGGGACTTTCAGCTGCTCATCGATAAGGGTGCCCCGTTGTGGGTTATCGGCATCGTCAAGGCGAACCCCATGTACGGCTTTGTGACCTTCATGCGCGACATCTTCCTGTGGAATCAGAGCCCCTCGACCGAGATTCTCGCGCTCTGTGCCGTCTGGGCTGTCGTCATGCTCGCCATCGGCATCCTCGTCTTCCGCAAATCCCAGCACAAGTTCATCCTCTACGTCTAAGGACACATCAATGGCAACCACCGCATCTTCCGAATACGCCATCGAGGTCAACGACGTCACGATGATCTTCAACATGGCATCCGAGCAACTCAACAGCCTCAAGGAGTACTTCATCAAGCTCATGAAGCACGAGCTGTTCTTCAACGAGTTCCGCGCGCTCAAGAACGTCTCGTTCAAGGTGCGCCCCGGCGAGGTCGTGGGCCTGGTGGGAACCAACGGCTCGGGCAAGTCCACCATGCTCAAGGTGATCGCCGGCGTGCTCGAGGCCAGCGAGGGCGAGTGCATCGTCCGCGGCAACATCGCGCCGCTCATCGAGCTTGGCGCGGGCTTCGACCTCGAGCTCACCGCGCGCGAGAACATCTACCTCAACGGAGCCCTGCTCGGCTACACCGAGGAGTTCATCGACGCCCATTTCCAAGAGATTATCGACTTCGCCGAGCTTCCCGACTTCGTGGACATGCCCATGAAGAACTTCTCCTCCGGCATGGTCGCGCGCATCGCCTTCGCCATCGCCACCATCACCGAGCCTGACATCCTCATCGTGGACGAGACGCTCTCCGTAGGCGACGTGTTCTTCCAGGAGAAGTGCGAGCGCCGCATCCAGCACTTCATCGAGGACGGCAACGTCACCGTGCTGTTCGTGAGCCACTCCATGGACCAGGTGGAGCGCATCTGCCAGCGCGCCGTGTGGATCGAGAAGGGCGACCTGCGCATGGACGGACCCGTGGACCAGGTCTGCAAGGCGTATCGGGCGCAGTTCGCGTAGACTGTGAATGAAAGACAAACGCAGTCACACTTAAACTACTGGCCAAGCTTCTCCGTAAACCTTAGGTACTGAATCGCTTGCATCTGCGCAATCGTCTCACGATAGGGGCTCTCGACGCCGAGCTCATACCTCAATCCATCGGCTCCAATATAGCCCAGCAGGTTGATTGCCCCTACGCTTTGCCCCAAGACAAGATCTGCCTTCTGACGATCAGTCAGGGGTGCACCAAGTGCGTAGAGAACCTGCGCGGCAAGTTGCGATGAGCTCGTCGTCCGAACTTGACCGAACCCCGTGCCGGCAACCTCGTAATTCGTCCAAACCATATACGTCGATTCATGCTTCTTGAACTCTCGGTCAAGCTGAGCCGCATCGGCATACAGGGAATCCGCCAAGGTACCAGCGAGCCCCGGTTGGTGGTCGCCAAAAAACACCAGCGCAACAGGGTGACCGATGCCCTTCAATCTCTCGATGAACTGCGCCAGATCCTGATCTGACCTATTGATGCAGGCCAGATACACACCGAGCTCAGACAAGACCGCCGAGTCGTTAACACCCGTAACATCCAGGTTAACCACATCCTCGGCAGGCACGCTCCCCTCGCCGTAACCACTGTGGTTCTGCATAGTGACATCGAAGATGAACTGCGGCGCGGCATCCTGCTCGAGCAGCTCGAGAATCTTGTCGTACGTAGACGCGTCCGTCGCGCCGGAATGGTACACGGGCGCGGACTCAAAATCCTCAATAGAGAGGAACCGGTCAAAACCAAGCTGCTCATACACGGAAGAACGTTTCCAGTTAACTGCGCTCTGCGGATGCATGGCGACCGTGCCGTATCCCAGCTGCTTAAACTGCTTGACTAGGCTATCGGACTCGCTCAAATCATAGAGCTGATACGGGTATTTCCCCGTGCCAATGAACGCCATCGAATTCCCCGTAAGAAATTCGAACTCCGAATTTGCCGTACCACCGCCCATAACCGACACCATGAGTGTGCCGCGCTGGAGCGTCCCCTCGAGCGAATTGTAGAATTGAGGTCCTCCATAGCCCGCATCACGCACTGCATCGTATATCGACAGGTCGGAGAACGTCTCGTTCATGACAGCGATGACGGTAGGCCTGATCTCGTTGAACTGAGCCTCCGCCGCAAGGCGCTCGGGCGTGGAACCCATGGTGGCATTGAATTCGTCTTCGAGCTGATAAAGCAAGTCCGTCGCCTGTTGCCCATCATATCCTTCCGGTTCGGGAATCTTCAGATCCTGGGCGACCTCAATGAACGCGGGGACGAATCCGAGCGTTTGATACGTATTAATGGGCATAAATCGGTCGTACCCAAAAACAATTATCTCCTCAAGTTTCACCCTGTTGAACAACCCGCCCAGGATGGCAAACAGAACCACGCCCACCAGCGTGCTCGCGCCCGCAGTGATTGCGCGCGCTCTGCGAGAAAAGCTCCTATAGTCCGGTTTAAGAAGGGACAGGCTGCAAGCGCATACGGCGGTCGCACACAGGGCCACAACCATCTTGGGAGTAAGCACGTAGTTATAACCGGAGGCAACCGCACCAGCCGTCTTAAGCGAGAGCAGATCCGTGGGCATGATGGGAGTACCCTTGAACATCACCACGAAATGCTGGGCGATGCCAAATCCCAAAGCGCACAGGGGGACAAACGCCATAAGGGCTCCCCCTCGCTGACCCAGGAAATACAGGGCCGTAGAAACAACGGCAAACAGTGAAACGGTAACGGCGAAAAATTGCAGCTGAATCGACCCGCTCGAATCCAACCAGACGTAATCAATCATCCATGCGGAAAGGATGGACACAAATGCGATAACACAGACGATGGCGACGGCACGTAGGGCAACCCGCAGTTTGATGGGAAGTTCCGCCATGCCGTCCGAAATGCGATTTCGCGTGAGCGTGATAGTGCCGCACAAAAACAACGCCACCGCACAAGCGCCAAGGTCGAGGATTCCAGCCTCGGCGTCTATGCCACCGAGCAAGCAAAAAATGCCAACAACGAGCAAGAGTGCCACATAGAACACCGACCACATGATGTCTCCAAGAGGCAAGCGGCGGCATTGCCTCCACATGCTCACGGCATGGAAACTGCCAATGCGGTCAGAGCAAGCGCAGAAACGAAAAGCGGTATGGAATACGCCGCAGGAGCAAACTCGGGCATGTAACGATCCGTTCAAGACAAGGTAAGGAGACGGTAAACATCATCCTAACACGGGAGCGCGTAGCCACAACAATGCCCGGCACCATCGGTGCGCGCGATAGCGGCATCGATTCGCGCCGATGCCGCCACTAGCACCTACAGTTCAATCTCCACCTTAATCTCCGGCACAGCGGCGAGCTCGACGAGGGTCACGCCGTCCACGTAGGCGTCGATGGTCTCCTCGAGCCCGGTCCAGAACTTCACGGTCGAGCACAGGTCGCTGCGCCCGCAGGCGCCCTCAAGCCCCTCGCAAGCGACGGTGGACCGCTCCCCTTCCGCCGCGCGCAGGATATCCCCGGCGCGAATCTGCGCAGCCGGCTTGGCCAGAACGTACCCGCCGCCCTTGCCACGTACGCTCTTGAGCAAGCCCGCCTTCATGAGCGGGCGCACTAGCTGCTCCAAGTACTTGAGCGAGATGACCTCCCGCTCGGCGACCTCGCGCAGCGACACCTTAGTCTGGGGACGCGAGGCGCTCGCGAGGGGTCGTGCGGGGGCATCAAGGGCCAACGACCCTGAGCGCGACCCATTCCCTGGTGCAGGGGCGTCATCACCAACGGCACTTCCCGCAACGGGATCCCCGCCGATCGCGGCAATGTATATCATCAGCTTGAGCGCGTAGCGGCCCTTTGAGGAAATGAGCATGGGCGAACCCCCTTGCGGTAAACCATGTGAAACAGCGAGCCTGGTCTCGAAACGTCTGCATATTCTCGCAGAAATCGGCTATCATCGTATCGTTAATCCGAGTGAACTTCTAGAGTTTAGCGCGGATCGCACATCGCCCGCGCACCTCGAAAGGATTTCTTATGAGCGCAACACCCCTGCTCAGCATCACCGGCCTCACCGCCTCGGTGGACGAGAAGACCATTCTCCACGGCATCGACCTCGATGTCGCCGCCGGCGAGACCCACGTCCTCATGGGCCCCAACGGCGCGGGCAAGTCCACCATGGGCCACATGATCATGGGCGACCCGGTCTACACCGTGAACGAGGGCACCATCACCTTCGACGGCCAGGACATCACCGACCTCTCCCCCGACAAGCGCTCCCGCGCGGGTCTGTTCCTTTCCTTCCAGGCCCCGGTCGAAATTCCGGGCGTTCCGCTCTCCAGCTTTCTGCGCGCGAGCGTCGCCGGCCGCCCCGGCCTCGAGATGAAGGGCAAGGAGTTCCGCCGTCGCGTGAAGGAGCTCGCCGCGGAGCTCGACATGGACACCGCCTACCTCAACCGCGAGCTGGGCGTGGGCTTCTCCGGCGGTGAGAAGAAGAAGGTCGAGATGCTTCAGCTTCTACTCCTCCAGCCCAAACTCGCCATCCTCGACGAGACCGACTCCGGCCTCGACGTCGACGCGCTCGGCGTGGTCTCCCGCGGCATGGACGCCTACCGCCGCTCCACCGACGGCTCGCTCGTCATCATCACCCACAACACGCGCATCCTCGAGCACCTCGAGGTCGACCGCGTCCACGTCATGGTGAACGGCCGCATCGTGCGCGAGGACGACGCCTCCCTCATCCCGTGGATCGACGCGAACGGCTTCGACTCCTTCGAGCGCGAGGCCGCCGCGCAGCTCAACGGCGCTCAATAGGAGGCCCGGAACATGGTTAAGAACCGCACCGAGGTCGCGGACATCGACCGCAGCCTCTATGACTTCTCATACGGTGAGGAGGGCTTCGAGCGCCTCGACGCGGGCCTCACGCCCGACATCGTCCGCGAGATCTCCGAGCGCAAGGACGAGCCCGCCTGGATGCTCGAGCGCCGCCTCAAGTCCCTCGAGATCTACCACGGCATGCCCAACCCCACCTGGGGACCGGGCATCGACGGCCTCGACATGGACCATATCGCCACGTACGTGAAGCCCAACACCGACCAAAAGGCCGACTGGGACTCCGTACCCGACGACATCAAAAATACCTTCGAGCGCCTGGGCATCCCCGAGGCCGAGCGCAGCTATCTCGCCGGCGTGGGCGCCCAGTACGACTCCGAGCTCGTCTACCACAACATGCAGGACACCGCCTCCAAGATGGGCATCGTCTACTCGGGTATCGAGGAGGCACTCCACGAGCCCAAGTGGGAGGCGATCATCCGCGAGAAGTTCATGACGCTCATCCCGCCCACCGACCACAAGTTCGCGGCGCTGCACGGCGCCGTGTGGTCTGGCGGCTCGTTCGTCTACGTACCGAAGGGCGTCAAGCTCGACTTCCCGCTGCAGAGCTACTTCCGCCTGAACGCCGCGGGCGCGGGTCAGTTCGAGCACACGCTCATCATCGTCGAGGACGACGCCGACCTGCACTTCATCGAGGGTTGCTCGGCACCCAAGTACAACGTGGCGAACCTCCACGCGGGCGCCGTAGAGCTCTTCGTGGGCAAACGCGCGCACCTGCGCTATTCGACCATCGAGAACTGGTCGAAGAACATGTACAACTTGAACACCAAGCGCGCCCGCTGCGAGGAGGAGGGCGAGATCGAGTGGATCTCGGGCTCCTTTGGCAGCCACGTGGGCTACCTCTACCCCATGAGCGTGCTCGCGGGCCGCAAGAGCCGCTCGAGCTTCACCGGCATCACCTTCGCGGGCGCCGGCCAGAACCTCGACACCGGCTGCAAGGTCGTGCTCGGCGCGCCCGACACCACCGCCACGGTCGAGACCAAGTCCATCTCCAAGGGCGGAGGCATCTCCACGTTCCGCAGCTCCATCGTCGCCACCCCGGCCGCCGAGGGCTCTGCGGCGAGTGTGTCGTGCCAGTCGCTCATGCTCGACGACATCTCGCGCTCCGACACCATCCCCGCGATGGACATCCGCGCCAAGAACGTGGACATCGGCCATGAGGCGACGATTGGTCGCATCGGCGACGATAAGGTGTTCTACCTCATGAGCCGCGGCATGTCCGAGGAAGAGGCGCGCACCATGATCGTGAACGGCTTCGCCAATCCCGTTTCCAAGGAGCTCCCGCTCGAGTACGCAGTCGAGATGAACAACCTGATCAAGCTCGAGATGGAAGGGGCTATCGGATAATGAAGATGGACGGTATGACCATTCGCCATGCAAGTGCGATGCCTGCTCCAACTTGGAGCTGGCTCAAGATGAACGACGTCACCGTGAAGATCCCCGATGGCCTGGAACGCACATGCCAGGTCGAAATCGAGGCAGGCGACACCCTGGACAACACCACGAGTTTTGAAAGCGCCATCGCTCGCCTGCAGGAGCGCCTCGACGCCGAACGCAGCGACGCCCGTGCAGATTCCCGCGCCATCTGCGTTGCCGCCACGCGCAAGGACAAGGGCGCCGAGGACCTCGATGTCCCCGCCCTTTCCTCCTACGAGAAGCGCGCCGCCCTCTCCGAGATGGCCGGTGATGTCGCCGCCGACTTTGAGACTGGCATCGGCATCAACGCCCGCGCCTATCTGAACTTCCTCGCCGGCGGAACCGCGGTCCTCGCAGCCGAGGCTGGTGAGACCGAGCAGGCGAACATCCGTGTTACTGCTGAGAATGGCACTGCATCGGGTGCCAGCGTTGACATCATCGCCGAGGACGGTGCCACCTTCGCCGTGACCATCTCCCTCGATTCCACCGCCGAGCAGCCAACCTTCATGGGCTCCACTCTGCGTGTGTTCGCCGGACGCGGCGCCCGCGTCGACCTCACGGTCTATGTCACCGCCAGCGATGCCGTCACGCTCATGGAGGATTCCGGCTTCGTGCTCGACGAGGACGCGCGCGTGACCGTCCGTCATGTGGTCCTCGCAGGCGGCTTCACCGCCACAGGCCTCGCAGCCGACCTCCGGGGCGACCGCTCCCGCATCGACGTCGAGACGAGCTATCTCGCCGCTGGTACCGAACAGCGCGACTTCAACTACGTAATCCGCCATCGCGGTCGCAAGACGCTCTCCAACATGGACGCAAACGGCGTGCTCACCGGCTCGTCCAAGAAATGCCTACGTGGCACCATCGACCTCATCCACGGGGCAAAGGGAGCCGAGGGCGCCGAGCGCGAGACGGTCCTGTTGGCAAACCATGGCGTGGACAACAAGACCATTCCCGCCATCTTATGCGATGAGGACGACGTCGCGGGCAACCACGGTGCCACCATCGGCCATGTGCGTCCCGAGCAGCTTTTCTACGCCGCATGTCGCGGCCTTTCCCAAGAGCAGACGGAGGCCCTGTTCCTCTCCGCCAAACTTGAGGACGCCGCTCTACGCGCGCCCAATGACGCGATTCGCGCCCATGTCGTCCGCCTGGGCAACCAGATCGTCCCGGATTTTGAGGAGGAGATCGCGTGATCGACACCGACAACGTGACCTGCGACACCTGCACCGCACCTTCCAGTTTCGTATTCGATGCCTCTGATGAGGTAAGTCGCGGATGGCCCCGCGTCGACATCGGGCTCAATCCGTATAAAAGCTCCTTCCCGCTCCTCGCCCAGCGAGAGGACATCGCCTTTTTGGACAGCGGCGCCACCGCGCAACGCCCTGCATGCGTTCTCGAAGCTCAAAGGAGCTTCTATGAAACGATGAACGCCAATCCCCTGCGCGGTCTGTACTCGCTCTCCGTTGAGGCGACCGAGGCCATCGCACGCGTACGCGCCCAGATCGCCGAGCTCTTGGGCGCGGTAGACGAGCGAGGTCGCGCCCGCGCCAACGAGGTGGTGTTCTGCCGCAACACGAGCGAGGCGCTGAACATTGTTGCCAAGGGCTTCGCGCCCCACGTGCTCAAGCCCGGTGACGAGGTCGCCATCACCATCATGGAGCACCACTCCAACCTGATTCCGTGGCAGCAGGCGTGCCGCGCCGCAGGTGCGAAGCTCGTCTACCTCTACCCCACCAAAACCGGTCGGATCACCGACGAGGAGATCGCCGCCAAGATCGGACCTGCGACCAAGATCGTCGCCGCCGCGCACGTCTCCAACGTCCTGGGCGTGGAGAACCCCATCGCCAAACTCTCCGCGGCCGCGCATGCAAACGGAGCCTACATGGTGGTCGACGCCGCGCAATCCATCCCGCACATGCGCGTCGACGTGAACCAGCTCGGCGCCGACTTCCTCGCCTTCTCCGCACACAAGGCCCTCGGTCCCATGGGCGTGGGCGTGCTGTGGGGACGTGCGGAGCTGCTCGACCAAACCGACCCCGTCTTCACCGGCGGCGAGATGATCGACTCCGTCACCGAGCAGGGCGCCGTCTGGGCCCCCGTGCCCGAGAAGCTCGAGGCCGGCACACAGGACGCCGCTGGCATTTACGCCACCGGAGTGGCGCTGGACTACCTCGTGAACAAGGTCGGCTATGACGTCATTGCCGAGCGTGAGCGCGCGCTCGTCCATTACGCCATGAGTCGCATGGTCGAGCTTCCCTTCGTCGACATCATCGGGTCCATCTACTGGGACCAGCACCATGGAGCCATCAGCTTCAACATCCGCGGCATCCATCCACACGATGTAGCGAGCATCATGGATATGGACGGCGTGTGCATCCGCGCGGGACACCACTGCGCCCAGCCGCTCCTCACGTGGCTCGGAGTGGAGAACCTCGCCTGCTGCCGCGCCAGCCTTGCCTTCTACAACGACAAGTACGACATCGACCGCTTCATCGACTCCCTCAACCACGTCTGGAGTGTCTTCAATGGGTAACATCTACCGTTCCGCATCCTTCATGGAACACAGCTCGCACCCCGATTGCAAGTACGAGATGGACGCCCCCACGCACACGCATGACGGCATCAACCCCAGCTGCGGCGATGAGCTCACGCTTTCCCTACGCGTGGAGAACGGTGTCATTGAAGAGGCCGCCTTCACCGGGCACGGCTGCGCGATCTCGCAGGCGTCAGCGGATATCATGGCAGACCTCATCACGGGCGAGACGGTTGAGGAGGCCAAGCGCCTCTCCGGGCTTTTCTTGGCGATGATCCGCGGCGAGGAGCTCACCGAGGACGACTTTGACGACCTCGACGAGGCGGCCCAACTCAAGGACATCTCGCACATGCCCGCGCGCGTCAAGTGTGCCGAGCTCGCCTGGCGCACGCTCGACGGTATACTCAGCGCGTAACCTTCTTGTGTATCAGCTCATGCCCGGCGCGGCGCCGTGACAGACGGGTACACTGTGTACACGGTCGCGACGGCGCGGCCACGATGTACCCACGGAGGCATGGATGACGTCACAGACCGATCGCGAACAGGAGCGCTCAACGGCGTCCGTAACGCCCGGGGCAACCGAGCAGCAGCGTGAACGCCGCGCCCCCAAAATCGCAGTTGGAGACGTCTCCGCCGTCCAGGACCGCAAGGCCGACAGCACCTCCATGAAGCAGGTGCGCACCACCTTCATCTTCCTTGCGTTCATTGGTGTCGCCTACGCCGCCTACCTCGTCATGAGCGGACAACTCGATGACTTTATCCGCGCACTCATCGGCGTCAATCCCAAATGGATCATCGCGGGCGTCGCGTGCTTTCTGTGCTATTACGTTTTCGGCATCCTGGCGTACGCCGCCATCGTCGTCATCGACCACGACTCCCCCGTCGGGTTCCGCGACCTCATGAGCGTGGAGGCATCCGGCGTCTTTTTCATGCGTCTTACCCCGGGAGGCGCGGGCGTCATCCCGTCGCAAATCTACCGCCTCACGCGCGCGGGACTCTCCCTGGCCGATGCTTCCGCCCTGCAATTCGTACGCTTCACCCTCTATGAGGCGGGTGAGGGCATCTTCGCCGCCATCATGTTGCTCTTTTGCGGCAACTACTTTTTAGAGACCTTCGCCGACGTCAAGATCATCGGGCTCGATGTTATCTGGATCGGCATTTTCATGTTCGGATACAAGTTCATCCAGGTCGGCGGTGTGCTGTTGCTCTGCCTGTTACCCGGACCGATCCAAAAACTTGGCTCGCTCGGTCTCAAGATCGGGCGCACGCTGCACATCCTCAACCAGGAGCGCTATGAGCGCTACCTCGACTTCCTCACCACGCAGGTCACCACGTTTTCACAGGCTTTCCGCTCTGCAGCATCCAACTGGCATGTGCTCCCCATCGTAGAGCTCCTTACCCTGATCCAACTCGGCTGCATGTATGCGCTGCCCTATTTCGTTCTGCGCTCGTTTGGCCTCGAGGCCGACCTGCTGGTCTGCCTCGCCTCCGGCTCCATGGTCGAGCTGCTCGTTAACGCTATTCCGCTGCCAGGTGGAGCAGGCGGCGCCGAAGTCGGCTTTACCTACCTGTTTGGCAATATGTTCGGATGGCATCTGTCTGCAGGTCTCGTCGTATGGCGCTCCATCGAGTATCTGCTGCCCGTCGTCATCGCCGCCCCCTGCATGGGCATGCGTTCCACTACAGGAGAGAGCATCTACAACCGCTGGAGCCGCCGCGCGCATAACGCCCATCATGTAGCACATGGTGACTGGGGCGGAGTCAGACGGCCGGCGGGCGTCAAGTTCAGGCCAACGGACAAGCGAACAAGCACGCCGACGCGAGTCAACGCCGCGCGCAAGTCCGACGGTGTCACCTTCAAGGTTCCTGCAAAACGCACGAACAAGGAGGCGCGCGCGCACGAAGACGGTTCCACATCGGGCACCTGCAAAGATCGCAACGCATAGCGTCCCCCGTTGGCGCGGCCCCTCGGACATGATCACTCCTGCCACGCTTCGCCCATATTAAAGCGTTTCAACTTACCTTCTCCCTCGCAGGCGACCCAACTCGGGTTAAAATAAAGCTGCATGTCAGGTTTGCCCGGTCCATCGGAATCAAAACCGTGCGTCCGGCAGCGACTACGAAAGAGAGGAGAGGCATGCAGTACTCACAGGAAGTGGAGAACATGTGCCCCGTCGCCAAGGGCGCATACCACGGCCCCGCGCCCATCCCGGAGGAGGGCCAGTGGGTCCAGGCCAAGGAGATCAAGGACATCTCCGGCCTCACGCACGGTGTTGGCTGGTGCGCCCCGCAGCAGGGTGCGTGCAAGCTCACGCTTAACGTCAAGGAGGGCATCATCGAGGAGGCCCTCGTCGAGACCATCGGCTGCTCGGGCATGACCCACTCCGCCGCCATGGCTTCCGAGATCCTCCCCGGCAAGACCATCCTCGAGGCCCTCAACACCGACCTCGTCTGCGATGCCATCAACGTGGCCATGCGCGAGATCTTCCTGCAGATCGTCTACGGCCGCAGCCAGACCGCGTTCTCCGAGGGCGGCCTGCCCGTGGGCGCCTCCCTCGACGACCTCGGCAAGGGCCT
>OBJP01000727.1_pt1 | contig 19110 bp, 19 predicted proteins | sample 1519821 | NCBI WGS metagenome assembly OBJP01 (sample SAMN04209218, study PRJEB22552) | human gut metagenome | biome: gut; material: feces | host: Homo sapiens | place: USA: Oklahoma | reverse complement strand
CAATTGTCCTTCAGATTTTTCAGGATCTTCAGACCAAGTAAATGAACGTAAAGATGGATATTTTCTACGTTCTTTTTTATTCATTTGTGTTTGGCGGTTCGGAGTTTCACGAGATGAATAACCAGAACCGCCAAGTCCCTCTTGATGATTATTCACCTCATGAAGCTCTTCAAGAGCTTGCCTTTCTACAAGCGTTCTAATTATAGCACTGCCTGTAATAATTTGTCACTTACCACCCATTTGCAAAAGAGGAGCTTTTTTTAAATAATTCCATTTAGTCAAATCAATAAGTTACTAATACAATTTAATTTTTGATTTTAGTAAGCTGAAAAGCCGAGTAATTATGCATTTTAGCTAACAATAACTGTATGTTGACTTACTAAATATCTTACTAAACAAAATTTAATTTTTGATTTTAGTAAGATGAAAAAGTCTGGTATTTGTGTATTCAAATTTCCATCTGTGTGATTTATTATGCTAAATTTTATTATTTACTAATATCCAAGTTGAATTTATGGAATTTTTGTTTAAACATTGGACGATTCCTTTTCTTTTTAATGAATATAACAAATTTCGAATTTTATTTTCTTTTTGTTTTTCATTAAGATTATCTGGTAATTTATCTATTAAAAGAATTCTGAAATTTTCCCTTGTTCCAGACTCATATTCTTGGAGGTATTTAACAATTAAATTCCGATAATATTCATCATCAAACCCTTTATTTTTTACGTATTGTTCTTTCTTTTCTAAAGTCTTTGCGATATCAGCAGAAAGATAGATATTCGGCATTCTTCCTTCAATAATCTGTAATTTTCTTAAATATTTAACTTGTTCATTTGTTATTGTATGATGCTTTTGGACTTGATCGATTAAAAAGACAGTTTGAATATCAAATTCCGAATGTTCAAATAATAGTTTCGTATAGTTTTCATCCAATACTTTACCATATACAGTAACTCCAACTTGATTACCTACCGACAAATTGTAATCAGGCATAGGGAAATATTTTTCTTGTTGGATCTTATATACTTTACGTATTCCCATAGATTGTGTATCAATCATATTGAATTTCATCATTGTTTCAGCTAACAACTGATTTCGATAAAATGGAGGTGTGTAATTTTTTTGGAGAGCCACTTCAATACTGCCAGGTAGAAAAGAACCAGGATTTCTTAAGGTGATTTCATCCTCTTCTTCATCCACATTAATTCTTCCTCCTAATGCATAGTTAGAATGAGCAATACAATTATTCATAAGTTCTCTTAATAGCCACATGTCATATTGTTTCGTTTCTAAAGGAAACAAGGTTAATTGATTCGGCATATACCGATATGTTAAATTGCGAATTCGAGAAAAAATACGATCACTCAATGTAATAAATGGAATTTTGAAGATTTCATAATCTTTAATGTTACTTTTAGAATCATATAGTCTCCATGCTGCTTCAGGCGTGTAATCAAATAAGTAATCATAATCTTCATTCCCTAGTAACAGCATACAAGCATTTGTAATATGACCATTCTGTATAAGTTTCATTTTCGTCAGAAATTCTTCATCACTCATAGAATCAATTTCTTGAGAAATATGTGGCTTTTGCATCTTCTCCTTATAGTTGTTTCTAGCTAAGCTAATTGCATCTTTATTTAGATGCTGAATTGTTGCACCCTTTACAAACAATTTTGACCAATCTCGATTACTCTGTTGACGAATACGATCCATTTTTTCTAATGATAGTGGAACTAGAGAATCTCCTTCCCTAGCATAATATTGGTCTTTCCAACCCGTAGGAATACCCGCTGTTGCAGCAGGTATCTGAAACATAATTATTCTTTTACCTTCTTTTTCAACTTCATAAATTTCAACAAATGAAATCCCACCCGTTGTTTGCAATGAAATTTCATGTTTTAACGTATCAAGACCTTTTTTCTCTCTGTAATTGGTTCCAACAATCTTTTTACCTTTTTCTTTAATACCAAAAATCAACCATCCGCATTGTACATTTCTCAAATTTGCTTCATTAGAAAGAGCAGAAAAATATCTACCAATTTTATCTTTATCATAATCATTATTGGCTTCTTTAAACTCAACTGTCTCATCCTCCCAATTGGAAATCAAAGCATCTAATTTTATTAATAATTCATTATCTGTATTCATTTCTTCACCTCTTTCATTCAGAATGGTCTATCCAATTATACATTTTACATTTTAAATTCTAGATTTAATATATTTCTTTAAAACTAACCTGTGATGGATAAAGCTGCGATGGCTACACCAGTAAGATGTATATCGAAATGCTTTTGCTCCTGAAGCTAATTTTTTTATCTTAGCCAACAATTTCTGGAACTTAGCATAATTCGCTTTTACACCATCATCCAAATCCATTGGTTCCATCTTATCGCCCCAATGATGAACAACTTCTTCATACTTATTCAATTCTAATAATTGTTCATTAATCTTCTTCAATTGTTTAGATAATTTAACCCTTTCACTTGTGCTAGAAGCTTCATCAATTTGACTCTGTAACAATTCTACCTCTTCTTCTGTACGATACAATTTACTTTCACACACACGTGTTCTAGAAGTACCACAATTACCATCTGAAAATCGTATTGTACAAAATCCACCAGCATTACGAATAACAGTAGCTTTCTTGATAAAGACAGAAGAGGGAATAAAGTAAACAACATCTCCTTCATTAAATTTTTTTAATGTATTAACTTCCTTTAAGTTTATAAATCTACCATATTCTCAATTAATTTGTTATTAATTGTTATGATATTAGATGAATCAAATTTATAGGTAAATATTGATGCAATAATAATCTGATTTGCAGAAAAATCTCTTTTTAAAATATCCATCATTAATTGTACATTACTTTGATCAACTTCCTTACCACTCGGTGAATCCAAAATGATTGGTAATTTTATTTTCAGTGCTTTTTCTACTTCCAAAATATATGCTAATTTGAAAGCAAAGACTGTTTTATGTAAAACCGCACCAGATAGCTCTTTTAAATTAGACGTAAATAGATATGTAAAGTCAATTTTCTTATCATCGTTTACTTTTAATTCTGTGAGATATTTATTAACATTCGTATAGAGAGAATCAATTACCTCAGTATTTGATCTTGTTTTATTTGATATTTCTTTTCTGATATTTTTCAATTCTTTTTCTAATCTCTTTATTTCACTTTGTATAGATGGTGCACTAAGTTGTAATGTTGATATTTTTCGATCGAAGGATTGTGTTAACGTTTCTGATTCCAGAAAAGCGACTTGTTCTTCATCATATTTTCTTTGAAATTCCAACTTTTCTATTTCATTAAGAAGGGTGCTCAATTCCGCAACTAACATTTTATGTTTTGAAACAAGATAGTTAGTATTATCATCAAATCCAACAATATTATCTGATGTTACAGGAATAGTATCACCATTGGGGGCTTTTATTAATATTTTCATTTCTTCAATATATTTTTTAAATTGTTTATTTTTCTTTATTGTGTTAGATACTCGATTTATTTCTTTTTTTAATATATTTTTTTGTATTGTTAATTCTTGAATATTTGTTTCTAATCTTTCATCGTAATCTTCAGAAAATAATACTCCTGTTTCAGTTTCAATAGATTTTTGATATTGAGAAACACTAAACATTTGCTTGTACTTATTTAACTCTCTTGCTAATTGGCTTTCTTTTGCAATTAATGAATCACAATCTATATTAGATAATCCTCTAATTAAATCTTCAATATTAAATCTAAGACTACCTATAACTATCCCACGATTAAGCAAAGTCCACCCCTTTTCTTGGTCTACGTAAATCGTACCTAAAATATTATCTAGTAAATTATTATTGTCTGTATGGTAAATTATAGAATGTAATTTGTTAAGTTCACTAGGAAGAATGTATGTATATTCTTCCCCATTAATATTTGCACTTATAGAATTTTTTGAAGATCTATTTAACGTAATATCACCTAAGTATTCAGTATTTATAATAGTTTCAACTTCACATAACTCAAATTTAATATTTTTTGTATTTGGTATATTATAACCAAGCGAATATAATAAAAAACGTAATAATGTAGTTTTCCCACAACTATTTTTTTTGCTAAATATCAAATTGATTCCATCTTGAAATTTTATTTTACGATTAAAAAAACCTTCAGTAATATTTATAGATTTAATAATCATAAATTCACCCCGTTCTTAATTCTATCAATTTCATATCTTCGTTTTAAAATGCTATATATTATTGCTTGTGTCAAACCTTTTGAAGTATCAGCATCCATATTATCATTGGTAAAAATAGAAACATAATTTTTCCATTGATTCTTTAAAAAATAACCCATTTTTTTCTTTATTCCTTTTTCAGAATTAGGAACTTTGTAAATATTAAAGTCATAAACAATCTTTGTAAAAATTTCCACTTGTTCACAGCATGTATCTATAAATGATTTATACTGTCTTACAATTTCATCATAATCAACTTCCTCGCAGATTTCTTCAAAATCATTTCCAATCTTTTCGAGATCGGTAGTAACAACAATAATTGGCCATATTAAATCCTTTTTCGATAAAACAATAGAAACATCTTTTTTTGAACCATTTGTAAATATATTATCTTTCCATATTTTGAATAATTGTTTCCCTAATCCAGGATCTTTTAATTTTAATTCACCAATAAAATCATTAATTTTTTGTGTAACTACCTTATACCGTTCATTTTCATCATCTGTTTCAAATGGAAGTATCTGAATAGAAAATTGATTTAAATCTAATGGACAAGGAACATTATTTAAATAACTATTTATTATTTTCTTTGAACTATCTGGCAAACTGCCATAACTTCTATGAGCATCACCATAAAAAATACTTTTTGAATTCTCTTCATTTAAAGGATTAGGGGAATTAGTGATTAAGATCAATTTGTTCGTTTTTATTTTTTCACTACCTTCAGATAACGAGTGCAAAGCTTTTTCTAAATTTTTCCGCACGTTTCGAAAATCAGTACTACTTTTTTCAACTGCTTTTGCTTGTGCCAATATATGGTGATTATTGTTCAAAGTTATGTCTATATCTTCATAATTACTTTCAAGACGAACACAATTAAGCTCAGATATATTTTCTAATAATAAAATGATTGCTGCATTGACTTGAAAATCAAACCCAAATAGGACAGCACTAGCTCTTCTATTAGCCGTCATAAAACTATATCCTTTGAAATGTTCAAAAAAATGAAATCACGTTTAGAATCATAAGGCCTTATTTGTATTCCTGTTTGAGTTTGATAAGATATATTATCAATAAAATATCCTTGACCATATACAATAAAAGTTAAATAGTCTTCAACAATTGCAATATCAACACCATTCTTTGAATCTATATAATTAATCATCTCATCACAATTATGTAAATTACACGATTTAATAATTGGTTCTTTATCTTTGTTAGCTTCATCAAAATATTTTATAATTGCAGCACAATCATAATTTGGATAATTTGAAAGCTTTGATAAAAGATCTTGATTTTCTTGATTGTGCTTTTCTTCTTCAAGCTCATTGCAATCAAGAATACTTTTTGTATTCAATAAACGCATTAATTATCAGCCCCCTCGTCTGTTTGTTCTTTTATTCTTTCCTCTATTACAGTACACAAATTGTTAATTATGTCAGTATCAATAGTTTTATAATTTCTTAGCAAATAATTAAAATCTATTCCGAATGCATATACCTTTTCATAATCTTTTTGTTGATCACCATCACGCCAGTCGGTATAAGCTTGTCCGAAATAAGCAAGATTTCCATCATTGTACTTTAAAGTATTAGGATCTTCTACAAATATTTCTAGCTTTTTATTGTACGGCAATATAAAAGCATTTCTAACTTTAGTATCATGTAATTTATGATTATGATAAGCATGATCTCCATATGTAATTTGCTTTTGAATTGATTGTGTTTCTGGTAAATCCTTTACATCATGTGTAACACCATACTGATACATCTTTGCATCTAATATATAAGTCGCACCATTTCGCTTTAATATGGTATCTGGCCTTAATTCTGATGCTTTTTTTGCTTTCTGATTATTCAATTGCCAATAACCGTTTGGATTATATTTTTTCTTTTCATTTTCCTTTAGACCATCAAATAGTTTATCTATCATAGTTTCAAAAACATAATAATAGTTTTCAATTCCATAGGAATATGCATTAGAGATTAAATTATTACCATCCGAATTATTTAATATTTTTAAAAGATGATTATATCTTAATTTTTTAATATCATCGAATGTTTGATTTAACCCTTTTTTAATTGAATTAATCATTTCATTCACTGAAAATAACTGTTGGATTTCAACATAGAAATTATAATTAAATATCCATCCGATTCTTTCAAGACTTTGTTTTAAACATAGTTTGTATGTTTGTGCCACAATATCATTTGAAGCAGTCATTTTTGAAGTAATTAATTTATCATAAATAATATTACCATCCGAATAAATAGGAACTTGTTTTAAAATTTTTTTCCATTCGATTTTTCCACTATTCGACTTTGAATATACTTTTTCACGATTATAATAGAATCCATTTTCAAGATAATCATGAATAATCCATAAATATGAATCAATAGGCCAAACTTCATTATTTACTTTTTTACCTGTTTTTACAGACTCTTTTTCTGATGATTTTGCAATAGATAAAGATTTCAAAAATAATAATAGGTCTTGTTTTCTATTTTCGTCTTGACGAAATACTTGTGGAACAAATAGATTTACAGATTTATTTTCGAACTTAATTCCAACAAAATCATTTGATTTTTCTACTGGAATAACATTAATTTGTTTAATCATCGCTATCATCTGCTTTTGTTACAAATCCAAGCATTTGTTCAGTTATTTCATCTACAAACACTTTATTAAAAACACATTTACTTTCTGCTTGTTCTGCTCCAGTTTCGTTGATTGCATCTATATATAAATTAATTCTTTCATATATATTATCAATGGAATTTAACTGCTTTTCAAAGAGAATAGAATGATCAAATTTTGTAACATCATTGTATAAATAATCTAATATATTATTTTCAAAATTACTTAATTTGACATCATCTTTTTCCATTGGTCCATCAGTCAACATGTCCTCATTAGCAAAATAAGCTCCCATTTGCTTGTCTTCAGAAATAGGTGCATCTTTTTTTATGCTTTGACTAATCATCTCTTTATTTATTGTTTTTGCAAAATTCTCCCAAGTGATATCAGTATAAGGAACATACATATCTTTAATGTGTCCAACATTTTCCCAATCATTTGTTATTCTTTCTCGATTCCACCTTCTCTTAAAAGCTGTATCAAGAGGGAATACATTTTGATCACTTGTATTCATTGTCGCAAATATTGTTAAATTGTGCGGAATCATAATTCTCTCTAAATTATAGTTTGAAGGTAAACTTTCAATATTCTTTAAATTTTCTTTTAAATAGGATTCAATGAATTCATTATTAATTGGATATTCACTATCACCATTTTTACGATCCAATAATTGGAAAGTATCACCAAAGATTGCAGCGGCATTTCCTCTATTTATTTCTTCAATAATCAAATACACTTGGGAATTATCTTTATCAATTAAGTGTTGATAGGCTCGTAGTAATGCTTTAGTGAATGGTCCAGGGATTCTTTTGTAAGTCACTATACTTTTGTAATCAACTGAACCATCATCATTGTTCACTTCCACTTTTTCAACGCATGGATAAATTTGTCCGATAAAATCGCTATTAGAATAATCTAAATAGAATGTTGTTCTTATAATATCAGACTCATCAGCCTTTTTTGCAATTTTATTTTTAATTGCTTCATCTACAAATTCAGGTTTATGATTTAACATTGCATCAATCTTATAGCTTTTCCCACATCCAGGAATACCATAAAAAATTTTGTTGTATCCAATGCCTGATATGTCGTTATTATTTGTATTCACTTTTTCAAGACTGGTTTTTAATTGGTTTACATCATTCAGTATACTTGTTAAAACTTTACTGTTATCTATTTGCATTGTCATACCCCTCCATTTTTTTTATTAAATAACTAAGTGATAGCGTATCATCATGATTTTTTTTCAAAATGTTTAGTTGTAACAAAAAACTTGTTATATATTGAAATGAATTAATGTTGCTTATTGGCTCAATATCATTTGGAGAAATTATTTTTGATCTGTAATTGTTTATGATGCTATCTAACATATCCATCCGATCTTTTTTTCTACAATCTGTTAAAATGAAAAATTCGTTTTTGTCAACAGTTTCATATTTCTTTAAAAAAGAATATAAATCTCTATATATTTCATCATCAGAGACAAGTAAATAATTGAATAAAATTACTCCAAATTTTGCATATATTCTTCTAACAATTAATTGTTGTTCTTCACTTAAGTCATCACTTTTCAATTCGATTTTTAAAAAGGAAATAAAACAAATTCCTTCCAGAGTAAACAAAGAATCATTCACTATAATTTCTCTTATACGTGATCCACCTTTTATTATATTTTCATGGTTAATTACCCCAAGTTTTATTAAAAATGGAATAATCATTCTTATTTCTGAATTATCACTTGAGATAGAAGAACTTATCAAATTTTGAAATACAGAATAATCATATTTCCCTGGAGTACAGTCATTATGTAAAAAATCATAAATATTAATAATTGCTTTTTTATATTTTTGTGTAAACGATAATCCAGGATTACTACATCCCTCAACTTTCATTATCTAATTCCTCCTTGATTTGTTTTGCAATAGCATATGCGAGAAGAGGTGGAACCGCATTTCCAACTTGTTTATATTGACTTGTTTTTGAACCATAAAACACAAAATCATCAGGAAATGATTGTAGTCTAGCATTTTCTCTAACTGATGGAATTCTATTTTCTTTGTAGTGAAAATAATTTCTATGCCCTGTATCAACTGTGTTTGATTGAGAATGGCTATTCATCCTTTGAAAAGCTTTGTTATATTTTCTAATTTCCCAATATTCTTCAGATAAATCTTTTATACTACCTCCATCAGCTATTTTGGAAATAATATTTTTTGTTGCATCCGTATGATTAGTTGGTTCATGGTTGGATAATATCGGTTGTTTTTGGCGCATTTTTTTCTGATATGGGTTAGTTGCTGGGTATAAGTACGTTGTTTTTGTAATACCATCTTCTAAAGAAGGCAAATCCGAAAGTGCTTCATAAGTTGTAATCTTGTAATTAAATTTTTCAGGAAATTTAAATTGATGACTATTTTTCATTCCAACAAAAAATACTCTGTAACGATTTTGAGGTACCCCATAATCAGCTGCATTTAAAATTTGATAAGTCACGTTATAACCGAGCTTGCTAAACCTATTTATAATATCATCTTTAAATGCACCATTTGCTAATGTTAGTAACCCTTTCACATTTTCTATAACAAAGAATTCAGGTTGTATTTTTTCTACAATTCGACAGTACTCTAAATATAAATGATTTCTAGGATCATTTATATTTCTTGTTCCAACAGTGCTATATCCTTGGCATGGAGGTCCTCCAATAATACCAACGATACTTTCTTTTTTTATTTCATCTAGATATTTATCATCCCAAGTATGAATATCATGACATTGAGCAACTGGCTTTTTATGATTTCTATTGTAAGTTATAACTGCATCTTCCCACATATCTATCGCAATTTTAACTTCAAATCCTGCTTTTTCAAATCCTTTACTCAATCCACCACAGCCACAAAATAAATCAATAATTTTATTGTTCATTATCTAACAACTCCTTAATTGCTTCAGCAATAGATTTTGCAAGTAATGGGGGTACTGCATTACCTACTTGACGATATTGATCGGATCTATTACCTAAAAATATAAAATCATCCGGGAAAGATTGAAGTCGAGCAGCTTCTCTTACAGTAGGTATTCGGTTGTATTTCGGATGAAAATAATTACTGTGATTATTTCCCGTGTCTATTGTTACAGAAACATCATCTTCCTTTAAGCGTTTATATGCAGAGGAATGTCTATTTTTCCGATCAGATGGCCATAATTCTGCAGGTACATTTTTCCAATTTCCACCTTGAGGTACAAAGGAAATACGGTGTTGCACCTTTTCAGCAGGGTATCTTACATCATGGTTGTAAATGATATTATTTTTATTTCTTAAGTATTTTTGATATTTAGTTTTTGGTGTATTAGGTAAATTCACAACACCAGTTGCATCATCAAAATCATATAATTCAGAGATTGCTTCACTAACAGTAACAGTATGTTTTGCTTTTTTTAAACTATCAAAATTAAATTTTTCTAAGTTTTTAGTGATAACAAAGAAGTTCCTTAATCTTTTTTGTGGTACACCATATTCAGAAGCATCTAGTATTTTGTGAGTAACATTGTAACCACGTTCTTCAAAAATTTCATAAATTCTATTTTTGGCATAACCATTGTTATTGGTAATAATTCCACGAACATTTTCAATAAGAACAACTTTTGGCTTAGCCAAATCAACAAATTTAACAAATTCAAAAAATAATTTATTTCTTGGATCATCACCTTCCATTTTATGTCTGTTTGCAGATGAAAATCCCTGACAAGGTGGTCCACCAATTATCACATCAACCTGGTTGAGATTTGGAAAACAAGATTTGATGTCTTCTTCACTAAAATTCAATAAATCTGTACAAATTGCTTTAGAATTTTTGAAATTTTTTTGGTAAGTTTCAATAGCCTTTTGATTAAAGTCTATTCCACCAATTATATTAAATCCAGCAAGTTTGAATCCCTCACTCAATCCACCACAACCACAAAATAAATCTATTACACTATATTTCATAAAAACTCCTTTTAGTCATAAATAATTTCAACAATATCATCAAATGTACAATTTAAACATTTACATATTTTGATTAATGTTTCCATTGATACGGTTTGTTGTTTTGATAATTTAGCCAAAGTTCCCGCAGTTAAATCTGCTTCTTTAGCCAAATCTGTTTTTTTCATTCCTTTATCAATTAATAACTTAAATAAAGGATTATAACTAATCTCCATATAATAAGCCCTCTTTTTCGTCCAGGTACTATTATATAAGAAACATGGAAACATTTGAATAAGAATATAACTTTTTTGTTATATTTCATCTAGATAAAAGGAATTAATATCTAATATTGTTCAATTTTTAATTTTCAACAATTTTACTCAATCCTTCTTTATAAGGTTTACATTAATAGTCATACCTAAAAACCAGATCTCTGTTTATTCAGACAGTTGATCTGGTTTTTTATTTTCATTGTCAAATTAGAAGAAGGGATTCTCTTCATCTAATTTGTTTATAAATTTCTTCGATAATGCAATTTTTTGTTGTTTTCGTCGGCTCATATATGAAGGGTTACTTCCTTCAAAAGTGTGATTTTAAAAGGAGAAAGATGAAATGACAAGATTTAAAAACCACAGAAGTGAAGAAAACAGATTTAAAAAATGGAAAGAAAGGGATGAAAAATTCATCAGAGTGAATGGTTTGACAGAAGACAAAATCAAACTTATCTATGATTATGATCGCATGATTTTTAATTCAGATCATAGATTCTATGAACATGCGCTACAACCATCTGATAATTTTTTGAATACGTATGTGATAATGCAACAGCAGAAATACCAACAGTAGAAGATTTTATGAATTCAATTCATAGTATAGCTCTTGCAAAAGCTTTAGAAGAATTTGGATTTGAGGTTCAACTCATTGTCTTTTTAATGTATCGTGGGTATACCGGAAAAGAAATATCCGAAATTACTGGTATTCCTAGATATACGATATCAAGAAGACTATCCAAACTAGAAAAAGTATATAAATCTAAAAAATAATGAAAAGTGTGCAATTATTGAGTATTTCAATTGGCTCATAGGGTGAAGGAAAAAAATATTCTCTTATATAGCTATAGCTCTTTGAAAACTCAATAACAACTATTCGATACAGCACTTATATATTCGAGCTATTCCACTACTGCGCGATGATGTTTTTAACGAGCGATGATACTTTAGATTGATAAACAATGATGCTGATTGTGCCATGACAATGTGCCATGACAATATATAAGATAATGATACTTCTAGCGACAGGCCCACGCGTAAGATGGGTTGGTGCAACTCCAATGAAAGATGAATTGCGAACATCTTGTCGAGTAGGATTCCCTTGTTTTCGGGTAATCAGGTGATAAATAGGAAACACGATAAATACTAATTATTAAATATCAACCAGGAGCAATCCTGGTTTTACATATTAGAAAGAGAGCTTCGAATATGAAAGTTAAACGAGGAGAAATTTATTTAGCCAATTTAAATGATGCCTATGGAAGTGAACAAGCTAGAGTAAGACCTGTATTAGTGATTCAAAATAACCTAGGAAATAAACATAGTCCAACAACAATTGTTGCGTGTTTAACTAGTAAGGTTAATTCCAAAGCACATCTTCCAACACATTATTTAATTCGCTACAACAAAGATTTAAAATACCAATCCATTGTCATGTTAGAACAAATCAAAGTCATTGATAAATCACGATTAATAAAAAGAATTACAAAGCTCGATAAAAGACAAATGGCAAGGATTGATTATCAAATCAAAACGAGTCTTGCACTTCATAAACATGGTTTGCATGTGTGAATGTATTTTCAAAATCATCTATAACATCATTGAAAGGAGAAATGTTTTATGCAAGAAAAAAGATTTTTATCAGCAAAAGAAGTCGGAGAAATCATGGGGAGATCAACTTCATATGCACATAGATATATCTGCCAACTAAATGAAGAACTAGAGAAAAAAGGATATCTAACTATCAAAGGAAGAGTTGTTAGTACTTATTTCTATGAACGTTTCTTTGGCAAGGACGATGAAACAAAGGATAGCAAGTATGTCCGTATACAGAGATAAGCAAAGAAATACTTGGTTTGTTGTCACAAGATATAAAGATTGGACTGGCAAAGCTAAACAAACTACAAAACATGATGCTCAAAGATATGAATCCTTATTCATTGACAAAAAGAAAGATAGCACTGACATCTTATTTAAGAACTTTGTTGAAATCTATCTAGAATCAATGGAATATCGTATTAAAGAAAATACGTTGATGACCAAACAAAATATCTTTTATCATCATATCGTTCCCTATCTTGGTGAAATGAAGTTCTGGACTAAGGAAGAATATCTTACTTTCTCTAGAGCAATGATGAATAAAGAAGAAAGTTATCATGCATTTGAAATCTTGTATTGGTGTGGCATACGTCTTGGTGAACTGCTTGCCTTAATAGCTGAAGATTTTGATTTTGAAAAGAAAACTTTAAGAATCAACAAATCATATCAGCGCATTAAAGGCAAAGACGTTATCACAACACCTAAAACCAGAAAAAGTAATCGTGTATTAACACTTCCTGATTTTCTAGCCGAAGAAATGCAAGATTATATCTCTAGACTCCCCTACTTAAAAGTTGATGATCGCATCTTTACAATCACTAAATCTGGTCTTCATCATGAAATAGATCGAGGATGCAGAGAAACCGATGTTAAAAGAATACGTATCCATGATTTAAGACACCCGTATGTCAAGCCCACGACAAAAAAATTTATAACTTTTTTTGAGGCTTTCCGGGCAGCCATATAGCCACCCGCAGCTCTTTCATACGGCACTCATGCCTCCTTTCCCGATTCGTCTATTCCCAAGAAATCCTGCGTCACATATTCAATCTCAATCCGATTCCCCGGAAAAATATAAACCTTACTAATAAGCCTGTCAATCAGGGCTTGTGTCAGGGTGTCGGCGCTGCCTACTTCCCGGACAATTTCCCGCTGTTTCAGCTTTGCCTCATAATCACTCTGTATCTGTTTGGTCTGTGCGGTAATAGCAGCATGGACATTTTTTGCCTGCACCAGCTCCGCATCATATACCGCCTTGCGCTCCTGATAGGTTTCCAGGTCAATCTCTCCAAGCGCATACTGTTCATAAAGCTGCCGTTTGCTGTCCTGGATAGAGTGCAGCTTTTCTTCATGCTCGGCCTGCTGGATCGTCTGCAAATCCAGCTTGTCCTTGCTGCTGTCAATCCCCAATGCCGGCCCCATCTGTGCACGGGTCGTATCAAAGACCACCTGCTCCAACTCCGACATTTTGACCTTTACGCCATAACAGGGAAGTTCTTTTGCTACCTCGGAATGACGGCAGTAAAACCATGCCCCGTTTCTAAGTGACATGGCATGGTCGCAGCAGCCGCAGAATACTTTCCCGCGGAGAAGGTAGTCACGCCGCTTTTTATTCGGAAGGGAAAAACGCCTGATCGAAGCATTGGCTTTCTCAAACAGCTCCATGCTTACGATTGCCGGGTGGTGGTCTGGGATTTTGAACCACTCGCTTTCATCTTTTAGCTGGACACGCCGGCTGCCGATTTCCCTGACCTTGCGTTTCCCGATTACATAGGTACCGATATACCGCTGATCCTCCAGCATCCGAAGGACTGTTGAGCTGCTCCAGACGCCATGCGTCCGGGAAACATTATAGTGATCCTTGCCTTTACTTTTCCGGTATTCTCCAGGCGTAGGGATGTTCATGGCATACAGTTTTCTTGTAATCTCGGCGGCTGTATTTCCGTCAGCCGCCCATTCAAATATCTGCCGGACAATCCCTGCAGCGTCCTCGTCCGGCTCCATACGCCCGTCTGCGCTCTTGCGGTAGCCATAAGGACAGATAACACTCTGATATTCTCCCCGGCGCATTTTCGCATATTTGGCGCTTTTCGTTTTCATGGACATATCCCGGCTGTAACATTCGCTGATAAGGTACTTAAAGGCAACGTCAATCCCGCCGGTATCGCCTTTGAAATTGGCGGTGTCAAAATCATCACTGACAGAGATAAACCGGGTGTGGTAGAGGGGAAATACCCGCTCAATGAAATATCCGGTTTCAATGCTGTTACGGCCAAACCGGGAGAGGTCTTTTACGATAATGCAGTCAATCTTCCCGGCCTGGACCATCGTCAAAAGTTCCTGTACCGCAGGGCGCTCAAAATTCGTACCTGTATGGCCGTTATCAACAAATTCCAGCACTTCGCCGTTATCCCATTCCGGCAGCGACATGGCCTTTTCCCGGAGGATCAGTTTTTGGTTGGGAATACTCAAACTTTCAGTCTTAAAGTCCTCCACGGACAGACGGATATAAAGGGCGATCACATATTTTTTGTGCATGGTTCCACCGCCTTTCCCTGAAATTCATTTTTGAACCGGAACATTACATGGATATTCCGCTCATGGTCGATCTCGATCCGCTCGATGAGCCGTTCAATCAGCTCTGCCGTCAGCACATGGTCCTGTGCCAGCGACTTGGCATCTTTTTCCATTTCCCGGTAGCGTATAAGCTGGCTGTCCAGAACATCCATAGATTTTTCGAGCGCTTCAATCCCACCGGACAGCTCATGGATGGATTGTTCATAACCTGTTTTTAATTCAAAATATTCCTCGCCTGTCAAAATGCCCTGTACAAAATTTTCATACAGTCCTTGGATCAGCAAACGCTTTTTCTCGATTTCCTGCCTTTGGGTTGACATCTGAGCTTTCAGCTTATCTTTTTCCTGTTTCTGTCTTGCCTCCAACTGAAAGAGAGGGAGGGACATCCCAAGGGCAACGGCCAGCTCTTTTTCCAGAATAGATGTAACCGTAGCGATCAGTTCCGTTTCCGGCATCCTCACGCCTTTACAGCCTTTTTGCTGTACCCGGCTGTTGGTAAGGCAATGAAAATGGTAAACATCCGGGCCTTTTTTGCGTTTCTCCCGCTGCCGGTGAAGGCTCCTGCCGCAGTCTGTACAGAATACCTTTCCTTTGAAAATATTCGGGGTATAGGGTTGTTTGGAAACCGCCCGGCTTTCCTCACATACCTGTTTCCGGTATTCCTGCACCGCTGTAAAAAGTTCCCGGCTAATGATTGGTTCATGGGTGCCTTTCGCAACAATCAGGTTGTCCTCGCCGGCTTTAACCTGCTGGTGGTCTACAATCTTTGTCTTGCCCTGCACTAAATCACCGGTATAGACTTCGCTTTCCAGAATCTTCATCACTGTGCGGGTCTGCCATTTACCGCTCCCGATTAGGCCGGGGCTGGTAATCTCACCGGTGGATTTTTTGTAATGGCTAGGCGCCGGAATCCCCATCTCGTTTAAGTTAAGGACAATCCGATTCAGCGAAACCCTGTCATGTGCCCATTCAAAAATCTGCTTCACCACAGGGGCAGCAGTTTCATCAACCAGTAGCTTATGGCAGTTATCCGGGTCTTTCCGGTAGCCGTAGGGCGCCCGCCCGCCGATGTAATCGCCGTCTTTCATGGCCTGCCGTGCCTGGGCTTTGATCTTCCGGCCAATATCCAAAGCGTATGCCTCGTTTATCATATTCTTCAGCGGGAGCATAATGCCGCCGTGGAGATTGCCGGGGTCTGCCGTATCAAACTGGTCCGTCACCGCGATAAAACGGACATTGTGGGAATAAAAATACTGTTCAATGTAGTAGCCGGTGTCAATGGAATTACGCCCTAACCGGGAGAGATCCTTGACGATCACACAGTCAATATGACCTGCCTCAATATCCGAAAGCATCTGCTGGAAACCGGGGCGGTGGAAATTCGTGCCTGTCGCCCCGTTGTCGATATAGGTATCGTAGACAACGAAATCCGGCTTGTCCGCCAGGAAGTCATTCAGCACCAGCTTCTGGTTCTCCACGGAACAGCCGCGTTTCTTGTTATCTTCCACAGAAAGACGGATATACAGCGCCACATGCACATATAAGGACGGGGCCGGCATGGAAACCACCGCCTGTTTCCTGCTCTTTCTTGCCATTTAGCCCACCTTCCTTTCTTCATTATGCGCGGCAATCTGTTCCGCCAGGGAAACCGCTTTCTGGTATTCGTCCTGATAGTTAAATTCAATGTGCAGCTCGTCCTTGCCCATGACCCGTATGCTGCGGATAAGCTGCATGACCGCCCTGCGGTCAATATCCTCCATTGTGGAGAATTGCATGAAATGGTTGATCCAGCGGTTCCGCTCGCTGCGGTTCTCCAGTACGTCCGTCAGCTTTTCGTTCCACTCGGCGATTGCTTTCTGCAGCAGCTCAATATCCGCATTGTATTTCCGCTTATAAGAAAGAAATTCTTCTTTGGTAAGGATCCCGCTCACCAGGTTTTCATAGAGCTTGGCTTTGAAGCCTTCCGTCTGTGCCACACGTTTTTCATTTACCCTGATCTGCGCGGCGTATTCCTGGGCCAGCTCCCGGTTGATACGTTCCTGGCTGATACTGGACAGCAGAGCATCCAGGGAGGCGACATTCTCAATATGGCCTTTTAAGCTGTCCTGCACGCACTCGATCAGGTCAGATTCCTTTACCATGACAGAGGATGTGCAGCCGTTCTTTTTCCCGGTCGGGCAATAGTAATAATGGTATTCCTTATCCTTATAGCGGTTGGTCTTGCGGGTCATGCGGCAGCCGCAGCAGCCACAGATTAAAATGCCGGAGAACAGATATACTTTGTCTGACTTCGGGGAGGTCCGGGTGTCAATCCTGCGGAGCCGCTGCACCAGGTCAAAATCATGCTTCTGTATGATGGCTTCATGGGCGCCCTCTACCCGGATCCATTCAGAGGAAGGCTTATCCTCACGCTCTTTCAGTTTGAAGTGAGGCGTGGTCTGCTTTCCCTGAACCAGCGTTCCGGTATAGGTTTCATCCTGCAAGATACGGATAATAGTAGTAGCGGACCATTTACAGTCCTTGCGATCCGTATAGCCGCCTTTTGCATGTGGCATCCCATTGTTCCGCTTATATGCCAGCGGGGAGAGTACGCCCATCCAGTTCAGCTCGTCTGCGATATGGGAAGCGCTGAACCCCTCCAGACGCTTTCTGAAAATATCCCGCACCACATTGGCGGCATATTCGTCAACTTCCAGGCTCTTATGCTTATCACCGACTTTTATATAGCCGTAAATCGTAAAGGCTCCTACAAAATCGCCGCTGCGCCGTTTCACTTCCAGGGCGCTCCGGGTCTTGACGGAAATATCCCGGCAGTAAGCCTCGTTCATAATGTTTTTCACGGAAACCGTGAGGTCATCGGCAGCATCGTTTTCCGTGTCCACGTTATCGTTGATGGCGATAAAGCGCACACCGTAGGCCGGAAATACCCGGCGCATATAGCGGCCGGTCTCTATGTATTCACGTCCCAGGCGGGAGAGATCCTTGACAATTACACAGTTGGCCTCGCCCTGTTCAATCATACGCATCATTTCCTGAAATGCCGGGCGGTCAAAAAGGACACCGCTGTAACCGTCGTCAATCTTTTCTGCCACGACCTCAATCTCCGGGTGCCGGGCAATGTAATCATCGATCAGCCGCCGCTGGTTGGCGACGCTGTCGCTTTCCGTCGTCTTGTCATCGGTATAAGAAAGACGGATGTACTTGATTGCTTTGTAAACCTGCATAAAAAAACACTCCTTTCTTTGCGCAGAAAAATCCCCGCAATTCAAGAAGTGTGGCTGTGCCGTATTCAATTCCTTTTCCGATTCTTATTCTACCACGCCATTGCGGGAAAGTCAGCCCCTTTCCTGAAAAAAATCTGGCCTACCGCAGAATCCCTTTGATACATTCCTCCAGGGTGGCGCCTCCTGCTGCAAAGCTGGCCTGTACAGTAAAACGTCCGCATTTAAAGCGGTAGGGATCCTTGATCTGCCGTACAAATTCCGTGATCCGTTCCTCACGGGAAAGTTCCTTATTGACGGAAACTTCCCGGATGTCAACCAGTGCGCCGGTACCTCCGGCAGCAGTCATATTTTCCATGATACCAACTCCTTCCTGAAAATTTCTGATTATCAAAACCACATGAATAAGTCGGGCCTGCGCTCTTACAGTCACAGACCCGGCCCATTGTATCTGATTTCGATTAGCTGCCGTATTTGCCACGCCCCCCGGCAAGCCCTGAATAAACAGGGCGGGACTGTTACAGGCTGCGGATAGCGTCGCCGCATCATAGCCCCGCATACGCCGCCGCTTTGCCAGAGCAAGCAAACGCCGCAGGAACTCTCCCCAAGTC
>OBJP01000723.1_pt1 | contig 19148 bp, 17 predicted proteins | sample 1519821 | NCBI WGS metagenome assembly OBJP01 (sample SAMN04209218, study PRJEB22552) | human gut metagenome | biome: gut; material: feces | host: Homo sapiens | place: USA: Oklahoma | reverse complement strand
ATCAACTGGACTTATTTTACCGTATTGGATGGGCTTGCCCATCCGTTATATTCAATATCCCTTCTCATAATGTATAAATATATAAACATAATTATTCCGTTCATTAAATATGCCCCATCCCCTCCAAATAGCTCGCACATTATTCCTGCTATAAAAGTTCCTAGTGGTACAGCTATATTTGAAAACAATGTCATTATAGAAAAAAATTGGGTTTGCTGATCTATCTCCACATTTTTTTGAAAATAGCCGATCATAGGAACATTAACCAGTGTAGAAGAATAGCCTGAAAGCAAACAAAGAATTATATAAATCGTGAAAAATATCATTGGTTGACCTCTTAAAAAAAGTGAAAGTATTCCTGTTACAATCATAATTATCGATTGAGTATAAAATGCATAAAGAATGTTACTCTTTTTCTTAAATATACTCATACAAGCACCTGCAGTAATCACTCCTATGCTTACGGCTGTACTAGTTAAGCCAAATAAACTATCAGAAAATTTATAAATCACTTTTATAATCGCAGGTGCAAATACATTTTCAGTTGGTGCTACTAAAAAATTCAAAATCATAAAAGTCAAAAATAATAACATAATATTTGAATTACTCTTTATATACACTAATCCTTCATATATGTCTTTTATCTTATTCTTTTTTTGTATAGAAGGTCCACATTTATCAATATACTTTAAATGTAACAACATCAAAAAACAAAGAGCAAAAGACAAAATATTTATTCCAACAACCACAGAAAAACCACCTTTTGAATATATTACAGTTCCCAAGGTTGGTCCTAATAATGCTGCAAAATTATCAAGTACACTTTTCAAACTATTTATCTCATCTATATCCTTTTTTTCAAACAAAATTGGAAAAGCACTTTGAGAAGAAATATTAAATATAGCAACATTGATTTTCTCAAGCATTGTCAAAATCATAAATAAAATAAATGACGACGAGAAAAATTGCTCATTGATAAAGACCATAACAAAAATTACAACTGATATAACATTCGATGCTAGCATGGTATGCTTTAAATTTTTATTTTTTAGGAAGCTTCCAATAAAAGGCAACAAAACCACCATTGGTATCTGAACCAGTGTAAAAAAAGCACCCGTTATCATTAAAGATTCAAATTTTTCTAATAAATATAAAGGAATGCAAATATTATATATACTATTCCCAATTAAATTAACAAATCTTGATATTAAATACCTTTTTTCATTATTCAACATAATCCCCCCTTTATGCAGAAAGAGAATCAAGCAGTGCCCGCTATCTATCTATATATATATTTTGTATGTGACCCACATACTTCTCGTTCTGCAGTAATTTTGTTATCTTCAATCATTCTTTAATACTATAAGCCCCAAATTTAACATACGTAAAAATATTACATCATCTATATCAGCTACGTTATTCAACACAGAGATTTCTGAGTTGATTTTTACTGTATTTTCTGTCATTGTATTTTTTACTATAAATTGCTTTTCTACAATAGGTGCATAAAAATTAAAATTGGATAATTTAAACATACTTTTATTTAAACGTATTTCTGTTTTATCAAAAATCACTAATTTTGAATTCAAATAAAAATGCAAATCAAATTTTAAAATTTCATTTACAACTCCAAATTCAACTGGAATCCTTGTGCTTTCTGTAAAAGAATCAATAATGAACCTATATATTTCATCTTTATTTGGAATATCTAAAACTTCATAATAGTTGTTTTTCCAATATACATATCCATTCATATCTCGATATAAAAAGTTAAAATCTACTAGATATCGTCTTAATAATGGAAAATCATCATAGACTCCCTTTAGTATCCGATTTACTTCACTCTCTCTATAAAATACATTGCTTTCAAAATGATCAATTACCAAATTTAGAATCTCTATCTTATCTTTATTCTTATGTGGTATTATTCTAAGCTTTGAATTTGTTTCATCGCAAAAAAAACGGCAAATTTCTTTTTTCATAAGCACTCACCTTTCGCAAACTATTATATAGTTTGTTTTACTATTTTACAACATTTAATTATTTTGTTTTGCTTTTAATCCAAATCACTTTTCAAAGAAAAAAAAGGCATAGCCGGCACAATAGTAATTTTGTGCTAGTTATGCTTAAAAAATATATGAATCAATACAACTTATAAGAACTATTTTATGTAGATTTCAATATCATCTTTTTGTGATTCTTTAACATCAATTCATCAGACACATTTATTATATATTTTTCCAAATGCATCTCTAGTAAAAAAGCCATATTCGATTAAACTTCTTCTTAAAGATGCATAATCCTCATAAATATTTTTCAACACATCATTTAATTCAGTTTCAGAATATTTACTTTTAGTTAATTGTTGACATATCAATCTTAAAACAATTATTTTGTACTTTTCTTTTCTTGGTATTATCTTTAGTTTTAAAGGATTCAGTGATTCAAAAAAATCCTGTTTCACTTTTTCTTCATCTTCTATTGTCGCAATATACCTTTCATCAACTTGTTTTGCTGTATTATGTATATTCAAAAAAGAATCATCTGGTTTTTGGTTTAAATTTTTCATTATTGCCAGATAAATTTTACTTTGCTTTTCTTTTTCTCTCATTGTAAATCTTTGATATCGTATAGTAGATTCCTTCAAATTTAAATTACTGGCAATCTGTTTATCAGAATAGCCTTTATTAATCATATTTATCAGATTCACTTGATGTTCTGACAGTCCATTTTCTTTTTTCGACAAACTCAAAAGCATATTCAAACTTGATTCATGTTCAATCGCAATATGTAATTTTATCATTCCTAAAGCTGTATAAAACTTATTATTATAATTATAAACTTCCTCTTTATAAGTTTTAAAATCACAATATATGCATTCATACGTAAATTCTGTTTCAATATATCCATTTGCAATTTGATCTATAGTTAAATCTGTCAATTCCATGTTTTATTACCTTCATCTTATATTACATCTTACAATCAGTATACCATAACGTTTATCATAAGTAATATTAACTAATCAAATAAAGAGCATATGCCAACAACCCACCACAGCATTGAAAATAAAGATATTTCCCTGATTTATATGGATTATTTCGGAATATGAGTGATGAAATAATCCCTTGTTTATAGGATAAACATCAATATTGTAGTAAAATATAAGCAAAGATGAATTGTTTTAGTTCATTTCGTTGCTTATTTTTTTTACAGGAGGCGCTGGGAATGCCGGATTTTAGTAAATATACAGACCAAGAAATAATTGATGGTCTAAGAAAAAGAAAATCACTACCTAAGCAATTGAATACTGTTATATCCGCATCCATAGAAAATAATTTTAAAGAACATAACATTACTTTAAACTGTCCTCATTGTAGTTCATCCAAATATGTTAGTAATGGGCAAAATGCTAATGGCACCAAAAAATACAAATGTAAACAATGCGGCAAAAGTTTTACCGCATCGGTAAATACTATTTTTGAAGGAACTTCATGCTCTTGGGATGAGATGGTTAACTTTATATATATGGTTATATCTAAAGCAAGCATGTTAGACATAACAGCCAATATAGACGACGGGCAATTAGGAACTATCTGGATGATGACGCACAAAATACTTCATATTCTAAACATTATGAGCAATTATGTTAGGTTGAGTGGTATTATACAGATGGATGAAAAGTATTTTAGAGAAGTACAGAAAGGTTCTCATAATTTGAAATCATTTGTAGACCCAAATAACAACCGTTTTGCTCGTAAGCATAGCAATGCCTCTAAGTGTGGTATTTTTGGCCCAGAATTTGTAAATGTTCTATGTGCTGTTGATAACCATAATCACTATTGGGCAAAATGTGTTTGCCTTGGCCCAATGAATATGGATGAGTTAGAAATAATCAACCCTTATTTAAGTGATGTGTCTTACATCTGTACCGATATGAACGATATCTATTTTGAATGGTGTGATAAACACAACTTTACTCATTATGTAGAACCATCTACTTATAGAATGGAACGAAAGGCTCGTGGATATATCGATACAGACAGTCTTTACCACAAATTAACAGATAAAGAATATAAGTTTGATGAGACTATTAACCGCCAGATGTACAAAGAGCGACGTTATCCTCACATCAGGAATAGCGATAAACCGTTGCCATTTGACGAATTTAATGTACTTCGTTATAAGTTTGGGCTTGGTATAAATAGTGTTAATGCATTTCATTCAATGTTAGATAGATATCTAATAAAAAACACTACTGGTGTCAGTAGTGTATATTTGCAAGATTATGTTGGTGCGTTTGTTTATCTGCAAAATTACAAAACTGACCATAATATTAAATGTTTTACTAAACAGGCGGCAACAGACATTTTATGCGAGATGATTTACCATACATTGAAATATAAGGATAGCCCAAAGGATAAAGATATTCTTAATAAACAATTAGAGTTAAGAAGACCATCTAAAAAGAGTATTAATAAATCAAAAGAAATGATACAAGAGGCTCGAAAAATAATCAATGTGAGTAAGGATGATAGAAATAAGTCAGGGTTTGAAGGTGACGATAACACATCAATGTACATCTTTAATAAATATAAATTTTTCAATAACATTGGTGGCAAACGTCTTAATGAACTAATTAAAGAAAATGGCTTATATCGTAAAGGGGCTCATAAAAATGAAAAAGTTAAAAAGATGTGCGAATTGTCCAATGTTCAGGATATCATTTTTAGAGAAATCTATTTACAAAACTATGGCTCATTAAATGAATTCAAAGATGCAATAGATGGTTCTAATAACACAACCACAGTTAAAGGTAAAAGAGGACGTCCGAAAGGTTCAAAGAATAAGAAAACGAGCAGTTAAATTTGCTCGTTTTGTTTCAGATTTATGATTTTTGTTTCGGACTGACCATAAGAGTCTGTTAATTTTAATTCTAATTTACTATCTATCAATTCAACAATCATTGGATTATATTTTGCATCTATAGAAATATCAGCTTTATCTAATACTTCGCATGGAATATTTGCTAACTCTAATTTTAATTTTAACAATGAGTTTTCTTTATTAAGCTGGTTTATTTTGTAATCAAAATCATCAAAGAGATTTTTGTGTGCCAACTTGATAATTTCTTGAATTAGCGGATTTGAAATATCCATGTGATATAGTTTGCGACCTAATCTTTTTTTGCTTACTGAAATAATTTCAGAAACTTTTGCTACTGAATCATGATTTAAAAATGGAAAATCAGACGTTTTGAGCTTTATAAATAAAGTGTTACCAAGAGGATTGTCGCTTGAGTTGAACGCATTCATATGAAATGCATTGCTCGGCTTGGGAGTAGTAATAGCAATTGTATGCAATAATCTGTTATTAACTTTAATAATTAAGCCTATATGTTCATAAGACATCTCTGGGTCAAGATTGTTTCCATATTCTATCCAATAAAAATCTCCAACTCTCGGATGCACACTATAATTAAATCCATTGTGTCTCTCTTTCCAAAAGTTAAGAGAAGATTTCATAGACCTTTCCGCGCTGGAAGTATTTCCATTTCTTATAAGATATTCCCAATAGTCTGCTATTTCTCTTAAAGACTTAAAACCGTTTCTAAACATGCAACTCCTCCAAAAAAAAATGGTAGGTGTACAGCACCTACCTCAGTATGCGGGCTCACCACCCTAAATCAAATTCATTACGCGGGCTCACCGCCCTAATAACTTCGTCTATAATATAGCATAAATCACCAAAAAAATCAAGGAGAAAAATCAAAAATTTTTGCTTTAAGGCTTTTTTGCTTTAATTATAACCTAGCTTAAAATCGTCTAAAACAACGAGGGATGCCACCTTGTTAAATAAAAATTCTTTTTAACTATCACTTAAAAAGTTCAACATTTAATTTTTTAAAAACTAAAACATCAAATTGTCCTTATATCATCGAATATATTGATATCCCCCAATTCCGAAATAATCCATATAATTTTATTAAACACGTATAATATTTAAAACTATCAAACTTTTTTAAAATACTTTGATGATTTAGAAATAGGTTCAACCGACCCAAAAATTTCCGTTATATTTTTATCAATATCCCGAATATCATCAATATAAAAAATCCTTAAATTCTGTATTGCACGAGTTATTGCAACATATATTAAATTTCGTGCTTGAATTAGATTCTCATCATCATAATCAAAATCATCATACCTGATAAAAAAATCTTTAATGAAATTTTTCTTGATTCTACCAAAGGAATCCCCCATAACTATCACAACATTATCGAATTCTAATCCCTTTGTGCTGTGAAAAGTATGATAAATAACATCTTCGTTTTGTTTATCTTCGATAAATGTATACCATTTTCTTAATTCATCAAAATTTAGACTCGTCATAAAGTTATCAATATTATCTTTATCAACTCTAAGTTTTTCTTCTATTAAATCTTCAAAAATGCTATCATAAATCTCATTAACATCCAATATTTCTTGTAATAACCTTCTCCAAACACTGTATTTAGCACTTAAAATTTTTAGACTATCAATAATTTGTTTAAAATTATAAAATTCATCAAAATTACTAGAATTAAAGAATAACGTTAATTCTTCAAACGTTATCTCTTCATATATTTGCCTAGGTATATAGGATGTTATAAATTCTTGTTCATTATTACTCAAAACAATTAATTTTATTAATTTATATAGAAATAAAGGGAACTGACCTAACTTAGTTATATCCTTGCTTAGCAATTCTGTGGCTCTTTGATCATACCGAACTTTGTAATAAGGTGTTTGGCATATCAAATTATACATATTACCAAAACCACTATAATTAGCAATTTCGTTATTTAACAACATGAAACAATGAAGAGGATTATTTTTGCTAATTTTTAATTCTTCTTTACAAACTGTTAAAAATTCATCAACCTCATCCAAATTTCCATTATAAAACCGAACTTCTCCTCCTTCTGAATCTTGGTAAATTGATTTTTGAATTATCTCATCGTTTCTCACTTTGTTTGCTATTTTTATTATTTCAGATGCTGAACGTCTATTTATATTTTTTGCGATGACTTTGGAATTCTTAAAGAATTGGTTTTTATCAATCTTTCCGACTCCATCATCATAAATATTTTGTGCACTATCTCCAAAAAAACCAATCACTATTTCTTTATTTACACTTAATGCATAATTTTTTAATTCATTTAATAATTTAACAACTAATGCATTCGTATCTTGATATTCATCAACAAAAATGTACGGAAAAGAATCAACAAATATTCTCTTAATAAATTCAGAATCTTCTATAAATTTAGAAGAATATTCTAACAAGGTATCATGACTAATTCTCATCGTTGCTAAATTATCTACATTTCTTCGCGCATCATAAAAAACTTTAGTAAATCCTAATTCTTTATTCCCTATTGAATCAAGGACTTTACTATATTTATTTTTTTTCAAAATATTACTAACATACTCTTTACATTTAGTAGTTTTCCGCGATAATGGTATACCATATATTTTTTCAAATACCTCATTAAATTCAGTAGAATTAGATTTATAATATTCCCAAAAAATTTCTTCGTTTGCAATAATTGTTTCATTGTCTATTTGTGATATTTCTCTATATTTAGAATCAGAAATGATATTGTCGTATTTTTCAATCTCATTTTGCAATTTTAATTTGTGATAAGGCACTAATTCCTCATTAAATTTTTCTATAATCGACCAAAGACATTCATGTATTGTTGACACTAAAACAGTACTAGTATTTCCTAAACGATTTTTTATTTCACTAGCTGCAACATTTGTATAAGTAATACATAATATTTTTTGGTTATTATACTCCATTAATTTTTGTTCATTATATATAATATGCTTTATAGATTCAACAAGATTGTAAGTTTTTCCAGCACCTGCACCAGCATCATGAATAAAACATTTATGCTCGTTTATACAATTAAATAATTCTTTTAAAATATCTTCTTCTTCTTTCAAAGCCTCTAAATTAATTTTTTCAAACATAATTACTCACCACTATCTAATTGCTCACTAAGAAATTTTAAACCATTCGCTATGTACTCTGGTAATTTTGGAATACTATCTTGTTCATTCGTAATTAAATTAAATAGTAAATTATTTGAAAATTTTCCTTTATCTTCGCTTAATTTCATCTGCCATTTAAAAGAATTATCTTTATTATTTTCATACTTATTTTTCTTAACAATAGCAATATATGTGTTTCTTTTAGTTTCTTTAAGTGTTTTATTTAATATATTATTATCGAAATTAGTCAAAATAAAGGCCTCTTCAAAGCTAGTAGGATAATAGTTGTTTACCTTTGATTGGTATGCTACATAAATATTTTCTGATTTTATGAATGAATTGATATTTGATAATTTTTCATATCCATTTAAACTAGTTTTATTTATATCAGCCTTCTCAAAATAGTATTTTAAAGTTTCATTAGTTGTTTCTCTATCTTCTATATCTGTTATTTGAACAAACTTTTCTTTTTCTTCATCACTTCTTTTTATATCTAAATCTGTAATAATCAAAACAGGTACCTTGAGCTGTTTCAGTAAACTATCATATACCTTTGCATGAGCACCACCACAATGTAAAACAGTAACATAGTTCTTTTTCAAGATTGTATCATTTTGAATATAATAAGGTAAAATTTTATATTCAGCATCTCCTTCTACTATTATTACTGCATCTGCAAAAAACATATCAGCTGTTTGAAATTTCATATGTTTTTTTATAAATATAAATTCATCTTTATCTATATCTTTACTTATATCGCTATCTCTTATTGTAGTTACATAAGCGCAATTATTTTTATCATGCGTATAATTAATGAAATCAAAGCTTCCTGCTTCTTGTATTTTACTATTTAAAATATGTGTCGAATGAGTAGTTATTATCATCTGAGGAATGATATTTTTTTGACTTTGTGACAATAGTAGATTAATTGCCTCGTTAATATTTCTAATAAATAATTCTTGCATTTGAGGATGCATATAGGTTTCAGGTTCTTCTATTGCAATCAAATTAATTTTACTAGAAAATGATTTAACAGGATTTTTCTCAATATATTCTATTAAATTTGAAATAATCATGAACAGGTTTGTATATCCTAATCCAAATTGGCTTTCAGGTATTTCATTTTGATTTTCTGAATATACATATTGAATATTATTATTCAGTAAACTGTCAAAACTAAAATTCGAATGTAGATTCATTCCCATTTTTTTATTAGAAATAATCGCTCCAAATACCGTATTTACTGGCTCAGAATAATCTTTTTTTAACAATTTATCAGTTTCAACATTAAATGTTTTTATATTATCTTTTATTTGTTCTGTTTCTTGTAGTTTTTGTTGTTTAGCTCTATAAGAAATTATCTTATTAAATGATTTAGATAAGCTATTTTCTCCATTAACTGTATTCGCACTAATTTTTACTATCTCAAATAAATTCTTTAATTTGAAATCTTTTACCTCTTTATCTTCTTTATTTAAATACATAACTTTAAAACTTGAACTATCAATCAAATCAATCAATTCCAATAAATTAAAAATACCATCTTTAATTTTTTGCTTTACAGTCTCCAAGAACAACATTTCTTCTTTCAAACAATATTTTACCTTTATAGTTATTTCACCTTTAATTATTGATTCTCTTGTAAGAAAGCTTGCAATATTATTTATATAACTGTTTTGATCACTTATATCAACCATTAATTCGAAACATACATATGGTGTTTCATCAAATATACCTCTATCATATTTCTCTCTTACGTTATTAAGAAATGAATAATTTATATCTTTAGATGAAAAATCATTAATCGTTCCATTAACCATAAAATCTAAAGCTTCCACTATCGTTGTTTTACCACCATTATTTTTTCCTACAATAAGAGTTGTATTTTTTGCAATATTAATTTTTTCATCAGTTGTAATTTTATCTTCTTTACTCTTACAATGTGTGATGTCACCAGGATAATTAGATTTTTGTTCATACTGATTTTTAATTACATAATCATTCTTTGCAAAATGAATCAAATTATTCTCATTATTGTATTTTCTATAGTTTAATATTTTTAAACTTTTTAAATACATTGATATTCCTCCTTAGTTTTCACATTAATTATAAAAAATACTTAACTTACACCATTATTATTCTATACCTCTTAATTACAATCGATCTTCTACCCTCATTTTAATTAGTCATCAGTCATGCTTAGTAATAACATTAATCTAGTCATTATTAAAATAATACTTTACAAGAATCAAATATTCAAAAATAAACAATAGTGTGTCATATAATTTTAAATCAAAATATGCAATTTTACTTTGCGGATAAATTAAACAATCTTCAATTTCAACCATTTTTTCACAATTATTATATTCATAATCTTCATGTTCAAAACCATTTCTTAAGTTATTATCAAGCATATTACTATTAGGTAATATTTTATCAATACCATATCTAGTAAACTCTTTTATTTTCTTTCCATTACTACAAAATTTCCCATTTAAAATTTTTTCAATATTAACATTTTCTATTTTTATTTGATCAACGGGAAATTTTTTTAATCCGTGTAATGCAAACATAATATTCGTTAATTTCATAATAACTTCATATAATTCTTTATATAAAATTTTCAATTTGCTTATGCTTGCCGTAACTATATAGTTTTTTTCGAAAAATTCATCGTTAATTTGTCCATCTTTGAAATATCGAGTACATACTAACGGATAAAACATATCAATTTCTTGAATAAAATTTAATAATACCTTAATAACTTTTTTCAGCTGGATTTCAATTTGATTATCCTTTGAAATCATCTGAACAACAGAAGAGAATTCTGAATTATTATTTTTTATAGAATTAAGTGTTCTATAAATATTGCTACCAACTATTGTGTGGGCTTTATAATTAGTAAATCCCGAAAAATAATCACCTAAAATAGTTAAAAACCTTTCTTCTGCGTCCTCATCACCTTTTCCGAAAATTTTAGACATTTCTTGATTCAAAAAATCTATCTTGTTATTTTTATAATAAGAAAATAGTCTTGTATAAATAGAAATTTGTTCTTTTTTCTCTTGATATCTATTTAAAGAAGAAATAATTTCGTTAATATTTTTTTCAAATGAAATTAAATTTGATGCTATTCGAATAAATGGGGTAGAATGTGTTTCAGGATTACTAAACGTGTCAATTATTGAAGGAAAATCTGGCGAAGCTTCAATTGAATAATCATAATCTCGGTATTTCCTATTTTCAATTTTTATTGCATTTTCTAAAAGTTCAAATCTCCATTCAATGTTTTCATTATCTACTTCAAAATGCATTTTTGCCTCAGTTAGACATTTTGGACAACTAATATAAATATATGTACTTTTAATATACCCAATCGGTATTCTAACATTAATTATTGAACTGCAAACTGGGCATTTATATTGCGTATTTGTTACCATAACATTTCTCCTCTATTTTTATCAACGATTTTTCTGCTAAATTCAATTTCTGACATTCTGATATTATCTACTCATCAAAAATATGTTGCAAAGTAATACGATTATGGCTAACATACCAAGAATAAGCCACACAATCAATATACGCTCTGAATGCTATATTTTTCTTTAAATTTTTTATATTCTCTATACAAGTTTTTACATTTTTAAGAAAAAGACTTAATATTACCATTTCTATCAATTTGTAATTGTTATGATTATTAAGATATTATGCACCAAAACATAAAATCAGTTATTCACAATTAATCTATATATCTATTTTTTAAATATATAAATTTCAATCTATTCTTCACTGAATTTTCTGCTAGAAATTTAATTGCTTTTACAATATCATATGTAGAATAACGTATGTTTAATTGATTTTCAATTTCTATTATCATTTCTAAGTTTATTGTGTTATCATTAACCGATACTCCAAAATCTTTTAATGACTGTAAAATAACTTTTTGTTCTTCTGAATATTGATTAATATTACTCAATCCTAAAATTCTTTTATTATATCGTTCAATGAATGTTTTAAGAGTTTCTAACACAAATTCCCCAAATGGCCATTCAGAATATGCATCATTCAAATCTATACCGATTTTAGCAATTGGATAAATATAGTGTTCTAACGAAGAATATAGAAACCTCATATAATAATCAATTATCGTAGAATTAGATATTTCATCATCATTATTATTATATTTACGATAAAAATTAATTTTATCTTTATACGAATTTAATAATATCTTTTGATTAAGTTCATTTTTATAAAAAAATTGTAATACTCCTCTTATACAAATTTCATCAATCTTAGCTACAGAATAACTATATTCCTTAAATACTTTCTGCGCCATAAATGGTAAATTTGAAATGCTCGGATAATATAAATCAGTTTTTAAAACATTTAATATTTTGGATATTATTCCAATCGAATAATGTGTATTTTTTCTTATTTGATAATAAAATTCCTTTTCAATTCCAAAATCAGAACATAATGCATCGATTTTTTCCTCATTTATACTATTTTCGATTTCCTCAAAATCTTCGTCTTTAGAAATCGATAATTGAATTACAATGTTTTCCCTTACTACATCGTCGATATTACTGGTAGAATAAATATACCCTATCGGATATTCTCCAAGTCTTCCAGCTCTACCAATTGTATTTTTTAACAAGAATTTATTTGACGTAATTCTATTACTTTTAGGATGAATAAACATATTTTTAGTTGGAGTGTTGATACCTTCAGAAATCGAATTAGTCCCAATAAGCAGAGAAAAATTATCATTTTTGTTAAATAAATTAATCATTTTATTTTGAATATATTTTGGCATCTGACCATGATGAACCAAGATTCCTTTTTTTAATAATTTCACTACAGACCAATCAGGATGATATTCTGTTTCCAAAAAATTAATAAACTCGTTATATTTATTTTCATTAAAATATGAACAAATTATATCCACAGTATCATTTATTAATGTAGGTGTATCACAAAATAAAATCGATTTTTCTTTTTGCGCTTTTTCGTATAATGTAGGATAAAATTTTTCTTCATCAACTATTCGAAAAACTTTATCAACTGGGTTGTATAAAGAATCAAATTCTTGAAACCCATATTTTTCAAAACCCTTAAAGATTGCATTTGGTGAAAGCAAGAATATTTTTTTGCATCTTAATGATATTGAATCTAAAAATGATTCAGATAATTTATAACCTCTTTGTTCTCTGGTAGAATCTTCTAATTTATATGCTTCATCTATCACAAAAAGATCAATTTCTTTAGGAAGATCCTCTTTAATTTCCAAATACTTTTCTTGGGTTCCAATAAAAAGTAGAGGTTCATCATTTATTAAATAAGTTATTTCTATTTTTTTTCGATCAAATATACTATAAGTTGAAAAACTAGGATTTTCTTTAAAACTATTCTCTAGCTCATATGCTAATGCATTTGTCGGGACTATATAAACAACACTAGTAGGTCTTTCAACATATATGTATTCTTTAACTATCAATGTTTTTCCAAATGAAGTAGGTGCAGATAAAATACATCTTTCATTTTTCTTCAAATAATTTAATGCTTCAATTTGTTGTGGTGCAAAACAAACTTTCTTATTTTTAATATGTCGAACTTGTCTTAAATCGTTCTTTACATATAATATTTTTTCCACCAGCGTTTGATCATCCGATTCTGAATAATACGGTGTCAAATCATACATTCCTAAATCTAAATCACTTACAACCTTGCCTTCATCAATCAACATTAACAATTGTTTTCTTTTATCATTGAATAATGTCACAATTAACCATCTCCCCTTAATTGATCTATTATTAAACTTGCTCGTTTCATAATTTCTTTTATCAAAGTTTTTTTATCTCGAATTGGTAAATGGAACAAGAATATCTCATATTCAGAAGCAAGATTATCAGACTCAATACACTTTTTAATATTATTTTTCAAATCATCGACATTTACACTAAAATCATCATAAAAATTGGATTTTAAATAATCTTCCATTTCAACCTCATTGCTGTGTAAAACAAATCCAGCAAAAAAAATCTTTTGTTGCATAAAATCAGATAATGACACAAAATCATATGTATCTACTTTCAGATTTTTAACTACAATCTTCCATGAATCGTCATTTTGTTCAATCTTTCTTTTGAAACTATCTAGTTTATTAAATATATTTTTTGTTAAAAAATCTGAAATCACAGATTTCATGCCATTATTTAAACTTTCATAAAATTTAGCTTCACCCAAAACTAATACATTTTCTTTTTTATCAAACATACAGGCGTCAGATCCAGTATGAGTATCTGTTAAAGTCTCGGTGATGTCTATTATTCCTACGGATAAATCATATCCATATATATCGCGAAAAACCAACCCTAACATTCCTTCCGCTAAAAAAGAGTAGAATGTTTTGTTTGAATTAATGGACTCAATTATAAATTTTGTAATATCTTCAACATCTTTATTAGGTAAAAATCTTTTCAAAACCAATACTTTATCTCTTCCCAAAAAAGCATCTTTTTGAAACATGAATTTTAAATTATTATCTTCGAAAATGATATCAGGCAAAATTTTTTGTATATCTGTTGAATCGAATTTGATATTTCTTATTGAAACCACGCCAAACTTTGTCTTAATTTTTTCTTTTTCTACTTTAGTATGTAATTCAAATCGATTCATAATCTCCCTCCTTTAAATTAAAATTGACAAAAGGATTACCTAATTTATAGTCAACTAGAATTTTCTTTAATCCACTGCTCAATCTCATCAACGCAATACTTTAAATACTTCTCGACATCTTTACTCCAAAAATGAATAGGAATCCAATCCATCTGACGTAGCAAATTATCATTTTTTATATCTCTTTGGATATTTTCCTCGATTTTTTCAATCCAAAAATCTTTATTGTTCTTAAGTTTATCCTTTGTTTTTTCGAAATCTTTCCCGTGCCAAAATTCGCCATCAACAAATATAGCTATCTTGTATTTTGTTAACACTATATCCGGAGTTCCTGGCAGTTTTTTATAATTCAGTCGATAACGATATCCTTTATGCCAAAGTGCTTTTGCTAAAATTGATTCCACTTTGCTTTTTTTATGACTCAACGCTTTCATACGTTTTGAAATTTCCGGAGTAGTTTTTAATTTTTGATGTTTCACATACATCACCTTACTTTAATTGTTTTAATACATATCGCTTATTCAACCAAAAACTTTGTTTTGTCATCCATTCTCCATTTGGTAATTCATCAGCATCTCTTTCAATATTGCCTTTTATGAATCCATCATTTAGCTTATAAGCGGATTTTTGGGCATGTGGGCGTATATGTATGATTTCAGTTTCTTTCATTCCGGGCAAATTGTTTTGAACTTCTAATTCGCCATTTACATTTTTAACCTTTTCAAAAATCACACCACTTTTGATTATATTTTTATAATTTTGCCATTCACTTTTCACAATGTCATTCAAATCATAGTAAGGCATATGCCATAATTTTGCTTTCTTTAATACATAAACATCATCAACTCTTTTGAAAACTACAAATAAGAATTGCGTTGTATCAAAATAATTAAATACTGTAGAATCTTCCCATTCTTCTTGTACAAGTTCTTTGAATTTGAATGGTGCAAAAGACATATTTTCTTTATTTTTTCCATTTTCTTCTATTCGTATGGTCTTAACTACGATATTTGCTTTTTGGAATTCTGCGGCATGATTACCTTTGATTCCCAACATTCGGAATGCAAGATCATTCCATTGCGCTTTGTTATTGTTATACGGGCGATCATACATTTCACATAATTCTTTATCTGTCATGCCAATGTGCTTATTTATCAAAGATACGACATGTTCTTGGAAATTTGTTTTAATATCTCCTTTTATGATAGATTCACACGGCACATTGTTTTGAAGGATATAATTTTTCAAAACATAATTCATGTAAGATACTTTGAAACAATAATTTCTTTTCTTAGCTAAAGTATGATCACCATAATATTGCGGCCTCATGCTTTTTTTGGCAGTTGCGCCTTTCGTACAAGCTCCCAGATACATCGTATCTCCTTCACTTAATTCATGAGCTTTTCCTTGTTTGATTTTTTCATTGATTTGATTATAATCATCGATGATTATCTTAAGATCATCCTTAGGCGGACTAAATAAATTTACAAATTTAATGACATAATCCAAACGTTCTATGGACTTGTCCCTCAAATAATGAATCAAAAGGATACATTTAATTTTTTCCCATACATGACTTTTATAGAAATCTTCTTCTACAGGTTCATTGTAAGAAATATTTGTTATGGACAGTCTTTCCCCTGCTCTATATTCACCTTTTTTCGTCTTATCAATAGGTGTTTGTTTTAATTCTAATCCTATCTTATTAAAATCCGCTTCTTGATTACCATTTGGATCATAACCAAAATAGTATTTTTCTATAAAATTACCCAATTGACCTTTCGCTTTATCATTCAAAGATGCCCCAAAACCATATTCTACTGTTTTTTCTCTTACTACCATATTTTCAAAATTGGCATATGCATCATATAATTTCCCTCCATATCTTTTTATCGGACTTCTTTCATATTCATCCAATACCTCATGAAAGGTCATCCCTTCCAATTTTTTTGCATATGAATAAATACTATTGATATCTGTATCATCATAATCAAATAACTTCATGTCTATCACCCACTTTCCCTATATGCACAAAAATCTTATGCCTAAGACATAAGATCATTGTTCTTTATCGATTATTTTATCCAAAGCTTTTGCCATTCTTGTGATCATTGGTACTACCAATGCATTCCCCATGCAAAAGAATCTCATCCTATTAGGCATTCCACTATTAGTCCAATCGTCATCGAAACCTTGCAAACGTTCTGCTTCGATTGGAGTCAATGTTCTCAATCTTCCTGTTCCAGGATCTGAAACGACATGTGTGCTTCTATTCAAAGTAGATTCGCTAGTAAGCATGGTTCTACCTGGTTTATCCCATGAATCCGGAAAAGCAATAGGACCCTCTGAAAAGACATACTCATGCCCTGTCTTAGATACACGATTTATTTTTTTCGCACCTTTCAAATAAGTCCATTTGCTCATTTTTTCGTTTGTTATATAAAAACTTTCGTCAACATTAGACTGTAAGATATCTCCCAATAGTATAGGTGTCTCCATTACCGGAACGACATTATTTGTATATATTTTTCCGTTTCTCATTAATCCAGCTGATTTAAAATCAAATGAAAATTTATCTGTCATTTCTAATAGATCATTCATCAAAGTTCCTTCAAAACAATTCTCCACTTGTTCAATCGGAAATGATTTTGCCATGAATCCATCTGAATTGATCAATGATAATTCGTCCATTTCTTTTACTGAATCAGCATAAACCGTATCATTTCTATATGCAAAAATAAATACTCTTCTTCTGCGTTGTGCCGCACCATATTCAGCAGCATTTATCACTCTCCACTCAGCAGAATATCCTAAGGTATTCAAACAACTTAAGATGATACCAAAATCTCTCCCACGTTGTTTTGCTGGAGATTTTAATAATCTATCAACATTTTCAAAAATGCAAAATGCAGGTCTCTTTGCTTCGATGGTATCTCTAATTTGCCACCATAGAACTCCTTTTTTTCCTTCGATACCTTTTGAACTAGATAACGATTGAGCTACTGAATAATCTTGGCAAGGAAATCCACCAACCAAAAGGGTATGATCTGGAATAGCATTTTTATCTACAGTAGAAATATCTTCACAAGTATGAAATTCCCCATTTATATCTGGTGAATCTCCAAAATGTTGCACATAGCACTGATTTGCCCATTGTGTTCTCGCCCCTGGTTCCCATTGTGAAAACCATGTAGTTTTCCATCCAGAATCGGCTCTTTCAAAACCTAATCTAAATCCTCCTACACCGGCAAATAATTCACATATTGTTTTGTTCATAAAGTCCTCCTAGTTTACACTTCTCACTTATTTTTTCGGAATCTAAGCTTTGCCTTGAACACTATCAAACGATAGATCATGATTCCATACCGAAATGAGCCTCAGCTCAATAAAAGAAAATCAATCAATAACTTCTATGATTTCATCAAAACTATTACAACCTAAAAACTTATAAATCTTTAATAAATTTTCCATCGAAATAGTCTCGTTTTTTGACAACTTTGCTAAAGTCCCAGGAGAAATTCCAGCTTCTTTTGCAAATTCCGTCTTTTTCAAACCTTTATCAATTAATTTTTTGAATAAATTATTATAACTGACTTGCATATTGATTTTCCTTTCAACAATAAAATTATATCAATTATCATCATATAATTGAATAGTTTTTTCATATAATTGGATTTTTTATTTGTTAAATTGAACAAGCCTCTGGACTAGAGGCTTATTAACATTTATTCATCAACGTTGATACTGTTCAAGTTCCGCTCCATATGTTATTTCATTTAACACCATGCAACGAAGTTTTTTATTGATCTCACTAAACAACATAGATTTTTGTTTCTTATTTAGTTTTGAATAAGTTTCAACAATTTCCTTATCATGGATCAATATCATTTGCGCCTGTGCAATAAATAAATCTAATGACATCTTAGCTACGTTAGTGATGTCTTCTTCCAACAGACCTTCTTTAATTAGATAATTCAAATAGTCTTTCTTATTATTTTCTAATATGAACTTTCTTTTTTCGATAAAGAAATCAATAAGATCATCCTTTAGATATTTTTCTTTAAATTCTTCATATAAAGCCATAATTATTTCTCCTTTTATTATTAAAAGTCCTAATAATATTTTTTGATCAAATAGTCATGATTTCATTGATCAACATTTCTTCGACCATGACTCTTATATTATTCATCCCTTGAACCCATCTCATTTGGTCTTGTTCTTTCAATTCTTCTGTTATATTTCTTGACTTTTTGTATTGTTCAACGAGGGTTTCATATCGCAGATTTAACTCTTTATCCATACGAATCAATTCTTCATTCAGTTCATCTCTTGCTCGTAAGGCTAGGTAATGTCCTGGATGTTTTTCTTTTAATATCTGATGTTAGCATATAAATAGGACTAGTCAAAAAGAGAAAATTTACACCAGTGGTA
>OBJP01000678.1_pt1 | contig 20691 bp, 16 predicted proteins | sample 1519821 | NCBI WGS metagenome assembly OBJP01 (sample SAMN04209218, study PRJEB22552) | human gut metagenome | biome: gut; material: feces | host: Homo sapiens | place: USA: Oklahoma | reverse complement strand
GGCATCGATGCCGGCGAGCGCCTGTTCGACGCGGCCCAGGCGCGTGATCTGGGTGAAGCGGTCAGCGTTCAGGGTGTCGAGCGAGATGTTCACACGGTCGAGCCCGGCTTCGCGAAGTGCCGGCGCAAGACGGGGGAGCAGGGTGCCGTTGGTGGTGAGGGAGATGTCCTCGATACCATCGATGGCGCGAATTTCCTCGATGAGGGGAACGATGCGGTGCGAGACGAGCGGTTCGCCCCCGGTGAGCCGCACGCGCGTGATGCCCTCGGGAGCGACGAGCCGCACGAAATGAGCGATCTCCTCGGCGGAGAGCAGCTCATCGTGCGCGCGCATCGCGACGCCCTCCTCGGGCATGCAGTACACACAACGGAAGTTGCACTTGTCCGTGACGGAGATGCGCAGGTAGTTGATGCCTCGGCCGAAGCCGTCGTGAAGTTCGCGGGGCACGCGGGCGCCTTTCGGGATGGTCCGGCGGCATGCCGGTGAAGGGTAGATGATTTCATGGTACCCCACGTCACCGAGGGGAACCACGATGGTTCGCATGCGTTTCGGGAGGGGGCCGGTAGGCCGGTTGGGGTGCTTTGCTACACTGGAGTACTAAAGCACGGGAGATGGGAAGATATGGGAAAGGGACATTTCTCCGGCCTTTGCGACCGGTTTACCTATTCAACGCCGGAGCTCACGCAGCAGGTTCGCCGGTTCATCTGGGCGCGTCTGTTGCTCTATCTCGGCGCGATGTCGAGCTATTTCATCGGCGTGATGGGAACCCTCACGTTCGCTATGGGTGCTGGTGTGGGGGACAACGCCATCGCCGTCGGCTTACTCAACCTATGCATCGTGTTCGGCCAGATTCGCGGAGGTGGTTTGCTGGACCGTATGGGACCGCACCTCTACCTGCGCATCGCCGTGGCAGGACTCGTTGCGAGCGGCCTGCTCTACCAAGTGGCGGGCACGAGCGTCGTGGGCGTCTACATCGGGGCCGCTGTGTTCGGGTTCGCATGGGGCATGGCCGAGACCATCCCGCGCTCGTACCCCGCCTATCTCACGGATGACCTGGATGAGCTCAAGCGCATCAACGCACTCGTGACCCTTACGGGCAACATCGCCATCGTAGTGGGACCGCTTGTGGGCGGGGCGATCTCGCTCGTGGCTCCCACGCAGGCGGTATTTTTGTTCATGGTGGCCTGCTCGGCGTTTGCGCTCATTCCCGGATGGGGGATCGAGGCTTTGAGGCAGCCTGGTGAGCTCGATGGGGGCGCCGATGACATGGGGGAGGCGGCCTTCTCGTCGACGGACGGGGCGCCAGCGGGTGATTCCGCTCCCCGGGGGAATATCTCCGCGGGCTTCTCCGTCATCTTTGGCAGCAGCGTACTCACCTTGCTGTTCTGGGCAACGCTTCTTTCCTTCATGGGATACGGAGCATTCGACCCGCTCGAGTCCCTGTTTTACCGTGATGTGCTCAACGTGGGTGCCGAGTGGATGGGCTGGCTGTCCGCTCTGTCGGGCGTGGGCGGTCTTATAGGTGCCGCGCTTGCGGGCGTTATGCCCCCGCGCCTCATCAACGTGCGGGCCCTGCTCGTGGTTCTGTGCATCACGGGGCTCGGTAGCCTGCTGTACGTTGCCACGCCCTTCGTACTTATCGCGTGCGTTGGGCAATTCATACTCGGTATCGCGTTCTCGGCATTCGGCCCCATTAAGGACACCCTTGTGCAGGTGCATACGCCGCTCGACCGCATTGGCCGCGTCAATGCCGCTATGGGCTCCGGGTACAACATGGCAGGCGCGATTCCGCTGCTGTGCGCCCCGAGCCTCGCGCACATGTTCGGCGTGCAGGGGACGCTCATAGCTGCGGGCATGCTGGTCGCTGTGGTTCCACTCGCGATTCTGGTGGTGCGCCGTCGGGAGCTTGCCCAACTGGTGAAGAGCGAGCGCGCGGCAGAGGAGGAGCTCGCGGAAGGATAGCCGCCCACTTATGAAGGTGCTTTTGGAGACGGCGTGAACGAGTAACGACGCCCCGCGTGCTCGGCTTGCCGCCGCCGTAATCCTCAGCTAGGCTGGATATGCACGAGATCACTTGGGAGACGTGATATCCATGCCGCGCGAGAATACGCAGCACCAGAACGTGACAACGATCAATAGCGAAGACGCCACAACGGAGGGCGACAGTCCGAGCGTGCGCATCGCCGGCTTGAGCCCACGTGAATTCGCCAAGAGGGTGCTCGTCATCTTGCTCGGGTCCGCCATCGTGAGTTTTGGCGTGCACAACATCCATAATGTCACGGGTATCACCGAGGGCGGTATCATCGGCCTCGTCCTGTGCTTCGACCATTGGTTTGGCATCCCGCCCTCGGTCGTTACGCCGGTGCTTGACGGCCTGTCGTACCTAGTGGCGTTCAAGGTTCTGGGTGGTGGCTTTTTGGGCTGGTCCGCCGTGGCGACGGTTTCGGTCGCCGGATTCTACAAGCTCTGGGAGAGCCTTCCCCACATGCTGCCCGATCTTTCGAATCAGCCGCTTGCCGCTGCAGTGCTTGGCGCCCTGTTCGTGGGCGTGGGCGTGGGGCTCGTGATTCGTCAAGGCGCTTCGGCTGGCGGCGACGATGCGCTGGCGCTCTCCATCTCCAAGGTCACCGGTTGGCGTGTGGGCCGTTGCTACCTGTTCACCGACCTCACGGTGCTCGCGCTCTCGCTTACGTACATCCCGGTTGTCAAGATCGCGTTTTCGCTCATCACGGTTACGATTTCCTCTGCGGTGATTGATGTAGTGAAGGATGCCTCGTGGGACCACGTGGAGGAGCTGGGCGAGTGGTTGCGCGAGCGCCGCATGTCCGTTCGTCGGTGAAAACTCGCTCATGAAATTGTAAAATAGCAGGTAGATACTATCGCAGGCGATTGAGCATCACGCTGGCGTATTCGCTGGGGCTGAGCTCGGTGCCGCGGAGGGCGGGAAGGGCCGTTGCGGGAAGTGCCCGTTCCAGGAATTCGAAGCTCGTGCCGTAGTCCTGCGCGAAGAGGCAGCAAAAAAGCGAGTCGAGCACATATTGCACGGCAATATGGCTGGCGAACTGGGTGATGCGGTTCTGCAGGCTCTCCTTGTCGCTCACGTGTAGGTACACGTTGAGGCCCGGGTTGATTTGCCCCCCGCGCCGCGTTCCGACGAAGACCGTGGGGACTCCGCGTTCCTGCAGGATCGGCAGGATCGTGGCGAGATTGGGCCCTAACCCCGAATATGAGATGACGAGCGCCGCGTGCGTCGGGTCCGCGGCGAGGGCGACCCGCGTCTGAGACTCGATGCTCTCGAAACAGGTGGCGGTGCGACCGATGGAGAGCAGGCGGTCGCAGAACATATGGGCTGGGTAGAGGTTATGCGACTGCGTGAAGATGTCGATCGACGCCGCGCGCTCGAGAAGGCCCGCGGCCCGATCGAGCTCGACGCCGTCGAGCACCTCGCGCGTGTCGGCGAGGGTCGTCTCGTAGACCTGCGCCATGCTCGTGAGGACCGCATCGGCGCTCTCGCCTGCATTGAAGGGGAAGTTGATGTCGACGTCGCCCGAGTGCCTCTGCTGCTCCTCGGCACGCGCCACCTCGACTTTGAGTTCCTTGAACCCCTCGAGTCCGAGTTTTTTGCAGAAGCGATGCACGCTGGGAATCGAGACATGCGCCGCGCGGGCGAGCTCCTTGATGGTGAGGCCGTGCAGCCTGCCGCCGAGCGCCAGCACGGTGCCGGCGAGCTGCTGCTCGGCGGGCGTGAAGCCCTCCGCCAGCTCCATGCGTCGCTTGATGTCCATGACGCCCCCCTGTGCGGAGATGGTTGGATGGTATCAAATGAGGATATCAAAACGTGTCAATGATATGTTCCGCCGTCGGCGGAGCCACGATATCGATCTGCAGGTGTCGGTTGAGGATCTGGAACAGGTGCCGACGCGTGTTCAACCTGACCGTTTACGGAATACTCGACACTGCCCCCAGCATTTTGCGGTATCTATACATATAGCATAACATTTAGCAAAACATTTGTTTAGTTGTTTAGGAGCGATTCATGGCCAAGGTCAGCGTTCGAGAGATCAGCCGTGCGACGGGGTTCTCCCCGGCGACGGTTTCCAACGCGCTCAACGGAAAGCGCAGCGTGAGCGAGGAGACCGCCAAGGTCATCCTGGAGTGCGCGCAGTCGCTCGGCTATCAGCAGTCGACGCGGCTCGAGAGCATCCAGTTTGTGCTCGCGCGCAAGACGGGCGCCATCCTGGACGAGAGCACCTTTCACCCCGCGGTTATTGAGGGCGTGGAGCGCCAGGCGCGTCGCCACGGCATGAGCACGAGCTTTGTCTCGCTCGACTTTAGCGATCTTGACGCCGTACGTCCGCAGGTCGAGGGCCTGATCGCCGATCCGTCCGCTGCTATCGTGCTGATGGGTACTGAGCTGGGTGAGGAAGACTACGCCTTGTTTGCCAACGCTGCCGCTCACCTGATTGTGCTCGACGGCTGGAGCGATCGTCAATACTTTGATGCCGTGGTCATTGCCAACACCGATTCGGTACTGCGCGCCGTGGACTACCTTATCGAGAAAGGTCACAAGCAAATCGGCTATCTGGCGGGCGACCTTCGCATCCGCAACTTTAAGGACCGCGAGCGCGGCTATCGCCAAGCGCTTGAGGATGCGGGCCTCGAGGCCAATCCGGCATGGCGCGTCACGCTGGGCACTACGCTCGAGGGCGCTTATCGCGATATGGGCGCGTGGCTCGACAATTCCTCGCGTGAGGATTTGCCAACGGCTTTCTTTGCCGAGAACGACGTGCTCGCTGTGGGTGCCATGCGCGCGCTCAACGAGCACGGCATTCGCGTGCCCGAGGATGTCTCGATCATCGGCTTTGACGACCTATCTCTGGGCGCCTTCTCCAACCCGCCGCTCACCACGGTGCATGTTCCCAAACACGAGGTGGGCGAGATCGCGGTGCGCCGTCTGGTGGGCAACATCCGCAATCCCAAGAGCTATACCTGCAAGACGGCCGTATCGACCTATTTTGTCGAGCGCCAAAGCGTGCGCGAAATCTAGGCAGAACGGCGCTTGATGAGCGATGGCCCCAGCTCGATCTTGAGCGGGTGATGCTCGGCCTCGTCGATGATCTCGACGAGGCGTCGTGCGGCGATGATGCCCATATACTGCGAAGGAACGTTGAGCGTGGTCAGCTGCGGCTGAACGTAGGTGCCGCCGATGTTGTTGTCGAAGCCGACGATGCGTACGTCTTCGGGCACGCGATAGCCGCGCTCGATGAAGGCTTTCATGGCTCCAATAGCCATATCGTCAAAGACGGCGACGTAGCTTTGGGCAAGGGGCTCGCCCGAATCAATAATGTCGAGCATGCCCGAGTAGGCCTCGTCTGGATCGACGGCGAGCTCGTGGATGATGCCGCATTTTTCCGACCCGGCTAGCTGACCGATGGCGTGCTCGTAGGCGAAACGTCGTTCGGCGAAGTTGCCCAAGGTAATGGGCGTCGTTAACAGGCCGGGGACCGATCCATACTTCGAATACAGGTACTGTACGGCAAGTGTCATGCTGGCAGCGTTGTCGATCCTGACCGTGTCGACCCCAACGCTCATGCATGAGTCCAGCAGCAGCAGAGGGCAGTCCAGCGATGCAAACGGCAAAAAATCCGACTCGTACATCTCGGTTGCGAGGATGATGACGCCGTCATATCGTGCCTCGGCGATGTCGGCGATCTGTTGGTGAATGTTTTCGAATGGCGAGTAGTTCACCAGCGAAAACGAGAATCCCGCATGCCTAAGGGCGCCCTCGACTCCGGCGAGCATGTCGGCGAAGAAGGGGGTCGCAAAGATGCGGCGCCGGTTAAAGGCAACCAAGGCAACGGTTCCGCTTCTTTGTCGCTCGAACTTAATCTTGCTAAAGTCGTAACCTAGGGCTTCAGCGGTGCTGAGCACCAGCTGCCGTGTTTTTTCGCTTACGCCGCGTCGATTGTTAAGTGCAAGGGAGACGGCCGCTGCCGAGATTCCCAGCTGATCAGCAATTTGTTTTGCAGTAACGGCCATGGTGGTTCCTAACGGTTGTTAACTTAAAACGAGCTTAACACTCGGCTGTTCATTAAGCTAAATATTTAGTAAGTCAACTTAAGAATCGATAGAAGTTAAGTTGCGTCCCCAGTAGAGTTTGTTTCAACAAACGCAACAGCAAGGGGGACGAGATGATCAGCGTTATTTCCGAAATGCCCGTTACGGATGAGAGCTATCCGTTTTCGAGCGCCGAGCGCTACTGTCATCTGAGCGCGAATGGCTACGTCGAGCGCGAATATCGCGTTGACGGCACCGCCAACGTGTATCGCACTGCCGACGAAGATGGCGGCGTAGAGGTCATGACCGCCGATGCCCCCTATTCCAATCGCATTGTTGTCCGCGCACCCAAAGATCCGGCGCAGGCGAGTGGCAACGTGGTGGTCGAGATTATCAACCCCACGTCGTTCATGGAAATCGAGCGCATGTGGATTCTGGGCTACGGCGAGTTTGTGCGCTCTGGTGACATCTATGTAGGCATCACCAGCAAGCCCAATACCATCCCCAAGCTCAAGGAATTCAATCCCGATCGCTATGCCTTTATGAGTTGGGCGAACCCGACTCCCGAGCGACCCTTCGACTATGATCCGGCCGAGCTCGAGCGCGGCGGCGCACTTCCCGACATGGACATCTCCTACGAGACAGGTCTGTTTTGGGATATGCTGACCGATCTTGCGTGGCTCCTGCGCGAGGACTCCGACCTCAACCCGATCCGCGATTATCCGCACCAGGCGATCTGCCTTACGGGATGGTCCCAGTCAGGTGCCTATCTGTTCCGTTACCTCAACAGCTTTGCCTATCGCGAGGAGGTGCGCCGCGACGGCCGCGTGTTTGACGGCTATCTGTCCGGCGGCGGCATCCATTCGCTGTGCACTCCCGTCAACCAGTATGAATGCAGCCGGGAATACGCACACCATCTACTGCGTGTGGAGCACGTCGAGGAGCCGTTTATCGCCCTTCAGACCGAAAGCGAGAACGGTCGCTTTGAGAGTTGGCGCACGCTTATGCCCGATAGCGACGATCCCGATTTTAAGTACCGGCTGTACGAGGTGACGGGTGCTTCCCACGATACGCAGTGGAGTTACGTCGACTATTACCAAGACGACGAGGATCTTAAGCGTATCGACCATCTGCCGGTGTATGTCGGTAAGCATGCCGAAGCAAACGCCTATCCGTCGCAGTATCTGTTCCATGCTGCATTCCGTAACCTGTTCCGCTGGGTCCGTACGGGTGCAGCTCCGGCAATCTGTCCACGCATTGAGCTGGACGCGAACGGCGAGAACGTAAAGGATGCCCTGGGAAATACCAAGGGCGGACTTCGCACCTGCCTGCTCGAGCATCCGTTTGCCCGCTACTCCAACACGAGCTTGGTGGAGCCGGGGCAGGGCACGGTCGATAAGACGAGCGATAAGGACGGGCTGTTTGGCCACATGGAGTCGTTCTCGGCATCGATGCTCAAAGAGCTGTACGGGTCGCTCGAAAACTATCGCGCTCTATGTGAGCGCGATACAGCGATCGGGGTGTCACAAGGCTTTATTTGTGCCGAGGATGCCCAGGCGATCGTTGATTTTGCCATGGCATCCGCCCGTGAGCGAGGACTGAACTAGCAAGACTAAGACCGGAGAGGGGTCTGTAATGGATACGACGTTGAACCAAGACGCTGTCGCCGAGATCTGGCGTCCGGTCGTTCTGACGTTTGAGAGCGCCTGTTCGTTCGACAACCCGTTTTTGGATGTTGAGATTTGGGCGGAGTTTGTCGGTCCGAGCGGCAGGGTGATCCGCCGCGAGGCCTACTGGGACGGAGACCGCACCTACCGCGTCTCGTTTGCCCCGACCGAGCTGGGTGTCTGGAACTATGTTATCGAGGCTCCCGAGCAGACCGGTCTTAATGGCTGCATGGGCCGTGTCGAGGCCGTGCCGTACGCGGGCGACCTCGATTTGTATCGCCATGGTTTTATCCGCGTTGCAGACAATCCGCACCTGTTTGCCTATTCAGATGGTACGCCGTTCTTTTGGCTGGGCGATACCCATTGGGAGTTTGCCTACCGCGAGAGCTGGGATGCGTCGAACCACCCCGGCATGACGAGCCAATTTCGCGGCATGGTCGACCTGCGTGCCGAGCAGGGCTTTACCGTCTATCAGACCAACCTGCGCTCTGACATGGGCGCAGGAGATCGCTATTGGATTGACGGTGGCATGGCCAAGGGTGTGGAAGATGTGCCTAATGTGGCCTTCTACCAGCGGGAGCTCGACCGCCGCATGGCCTATATCGCCGATGCGGGCTTAGTGAATGCGCTTGGGCAAGCGTGGGCGTTTGCCATTCTCGGCGAGCATGCCGTGGAACACCAAAAGCACCTCGCCCGCTACCTGGTGGCGCGCTACGGTGCATATCCGATGGTGTGGACGCTTGCCGGCGAGGTTGCCGGATACCGCAAAGAAGGTCGAGCCGCCATGCTTGACGGCTGGCGTGAGGTCGCCTTGGAGATTGAGGCACGCGACGGCTATGGTCATCTGGCGACGGCGCACTATACCAACGAGCGCCCCTTTGCCGATTACTACCAGGATGAACCCTGGATGGACTTTACGCTCAACCAGGCCGGTCACGGCGATTACCTCATCAAGACAAGCGACTACTTTGACTATCTGGCAGCTCATGACGACAAGCCCTTCGTTGAGGGCGAGGCGCTCTACGAGTTTTGCTCGACGCTCGAGGAGATGGGTACGCGCCTGTGCACCGCAGACATGCTGCGCCGCGTGGCGTATATCTGCATGCAGGCCGGCGGCGCCGGCTATACCTACGGAGCCCAGGGAATCTGGGACAACGTGTGGGAAAGCCCTGAGGAGCTCGACCCCTTTATGGCGATCTTCAACCGCTTTGGCATTACTTGGGCCCAGGCGGTAGACGGAGAAGGTGCGGTGCAGATGGGCTACATGCGTTCCTTCTACGAAGACAATCACTTCTGGGAGCTCGCTCCCTACGAAACGACCGATGCGGGCAACCTGTTTGCCAACAAGGCTCCGCTGGCAACCGCCAACCAGGACCTTTCGCGCATCGTCGCGTACTTTGGCGATACCGTGCGCCAAAAGCTTGCTATCGAGGGTGTGCCGACGGGCGCTGCCTATGCAAGCCGATGGTTTAACCCTCGCACGGGCGCATACCGTGACGGCGAGGACGCCCTTGCCGTCACGGGCAGCATCATTCTGCCTGACAAACCCGGGGTTGGGGATTGGCTCCTCGTCCTCGAGCTCAAGGCGTAACCATATTTCCATTGGTCATAGGCGGGAAAGAGTCGGCCGCAATTTCCCGTTTGACAGCTAGATGAATCGTTTAGAGAGGATCAGTGAACACAAAATGAGCGTTCTCGATTCGATGCAGGGCTTCCTCGAGAAGCACGTGGGCCCCATTGCCCACAAAGTGAGTAGCTTTAAGGTCGTAAAGGGCCTTATGTCCGGCATGATGGCGACCATGCCCGTTACGCTGGGCGTGGCGCTGCTCTCCATTATCAACGGGCTGCCGATCCCGCCGCTGCAGGCGTTCCTTGCCAGCACCGGCATGTCGGCGACGATTACCGACGTACTGGTCGTTACCATGAACCTCGGCGCCATCTACATGTGCGCCTCGGTCTCGTACTCCTACGGCAAGGTGCTCGGGAACAAAGGCCTTACGTCGACGGTTGCGGCTATTGGCGTTTTGCTCCTGCTGATTCCTCTTGGCCATGCCGAGGACGGCTCGACGTTTATCGTGACCCGTTATCTGGGCAGCTCGGGTCTGTTCGTTGCGCTGCTCGTGGCGTTGATCGTGCCGAAGGCGCTTAACTTCCTTATGAAGCATATCGCCATCCCCATGCCCGATTCCGTCCCTCAGTTCGTTACCGATTCGCTGTCTCCGATGTTCTGCGCCATCGTCATCTTCACCACGGCTGCTCTGGTTAAGTGGGGCATGGGCATGACGAGCTTCGGCGATGTCTTTAACCTCATCAACAGCACCATTGCCACTCCCGTTATGTTCCTGGGCTCCAGCCCCTGGGCCGTTGTCATTTACTTTACGCTGTGCAACCTGCTGTTCTTCTTTGGTATCCACCCCAGCGTCCTGATGGGCGTGTATATGCCGGTTATCCAGGCCTGCGCTCTTGCCAACACCGAGGCATTCGTTGCCGGCCAGCCACTGCCGTACCTGTCGTTCATCATCATGTTCTCTGTCGGTTCTGTTGACGCCCTTGGCATGGAGCTTGCGCTGCTCACGGCCAAGTCCGAGCGCTACAAGGCCCTCTCCAAGATTGCCCTGGTGCCCGCACTCTTCAACATCTCCGAGCCCATCATCTTCGGTACGCCCATTGCCATGAACCCTTATATGTTCATCCCCTACATCCTGCTCAAGCCCGTGGCCTGCATTGCTGCCGCCGTCGGCCTGATGCTCGGTCTGGGCAATGCATTTAACCCGACCATTTCCATGCCGTTTGTCGTGCCGCTGCCCATCAGCAACTTCTTTACGGGCGGCATTGGCCTGGTCGCAATCGTCCTCGCCGCAATCCTGCTGGTCGGACTGCTGTTTATCCCGTTCGTCAAGATGGCCGATAAGGAGGCACTGGCCGAGGAAGCTGCTGCAAAGGCTTCTGCCGAGTAGGTCATTGTCCACAAGTTCGAAGGTTCGGCCGATCGCGTTGATCGCCGAAACATATAAGTCCCTGTGAGGGGTTACAGGAAAGGAACTGCAATGAAAAACATCGTTCTTATGTGCGCTGGCGGCATGTCCACGAGCATCATCATGAAGAACATCAAGAAGGCCGCCGACGCCGAGGGCCTGGAGTGCGAGGTCTCCGCTCACGCCGTCAATGAGGCTGCCGCCATTGGCCGCAATGCCGACTGCATTCTGCTTGGGCCGCAGGTTGGCTATGCCAAGGATGAGGTCTGCGCCGCATGCCCCGAGGTTCCGGTCGGCGTAATCCCCATGACCACCTACGGCATGATGGACGGCGTCAAGGCTCTGGCCCAGGCAAAAGAACTGATGGGGCTGTAAGTATGACGTCAGAAGAGATTCAACTTCAGAGTTTTCAGATCATTGCAGGTGTCGGTTGCGCGCGCAGCTGCTATATCGATGCGATTCATCTAGCTCGTGATGGCAAGTTCGAAGAGGCCGAGGCAAAGATCGCGGAAGGCCAGCAGCACTATGCCGGGGGCCACGCTGCTCACGGTGGCCTTGTCCAGCAGACTGCCGCCGGCGAAGACCTGAGCATCGATCTTTTGGTCGTCCATGCCGAGGATCAGCTGATGAGCGCCGAGGGGTTTGGCATCCTTGCCAAGGAGTTCGTGGACGTCTATCGCAAGATGGGCGCGTAGCCACGGACTTTGCCGCCAGGTTATCACCGTGCGCGGTGTACTCCCGGTAACAGGGCGGTGTTGATTCGTTTACATACATGCGCGGATAGAGAGGGTCCTTCGGGGCCCTCTTTTTGTTCCCCTTATATGTTCAGTTTGTTTATATACCGTTTAGGCTGATTTCTCTACCGTTTACGGGTATTTCGCGTTACACTTCTAAACAAAAGAGTAAAACATTTAATAAACATAATAAAACGAAACACGTGTCTGTTTACTGAACATGCGACTAGGGGAGGACGTACATGAATAAGATCAAGCTCGGTTTTGTGCCCACGCGCCGCAGCATCTTTAGCGCGCCGGACGCGCTTAAGTATCGCGGCCTGACGGCTGACCGCCTGCGCGAGATCGGCGTCGACATCGTGGATATCGACGACATTAACGACGAGGGCCTGCTCTTTGACGACAGCCATATCGAGCCTATCGTCAAGAAGTTCCGCGCCGAAGGCGTCGACGGCATCATGCTGTGCCACGCTAACTTTGGCACCGAGTACGTTTGCGCCCGTCTTGCCCGCGAGCTCGGTCTGCCTGTGCTGCTGTGGGGTCCGCGTGACGAGCGTCCCGAGCCCGATGGCACCCGCCTGCGCGATAGCCAGTGCGGCCTGTTCGCCACCGGCAAGGTTCTGCGCCGCTTCCAGGTTCCCTTTACCTATATGACCAACTGCCGCCTGACCGACCCCGAGTTCGAGCGCGGCGTCTGGGACTTTTTGGCCGTATGCAATGTGGTCAAGACCTTCAAGCACACGCGCATCCTGCAGATGGCGACCCGTCCGTTCGACTTCTGGTCCACCATGTGCAACGAGGGCGAGCTGCTCGAGAAGTTCAATATTCAGCTTTCGCCCATCCCCATGACCGAACTCGTTCAGGCTGTGCACGACGCTCAGGCCGACGAGCAGGCCATGGCAGCCATGCTCGCCCACATTGCCGACAGCTTTGAGATCTGCATCCCCGAGGATAAGGTCCCCGCTGTGGCCGGTCTTGCCATCGCCATGAAGCGCTTGGTCGAGAAGTACGGTTGCAACGCCGGTGCCATTCAGTGCTGGAACGCTCTGCAGGACGAGCTGGGCATTATGCCCTGCGCCGCCAACGCCATCCTCAACGAGATGGGCATTCCTATCGTATGCGAGACCGATATCCACGGCGCCATCACCGCGCTGATGGTCGAGGCCGCCGACCTGGGCCGTCACCGCGGCATGTTTGCCGACTGGACCGTGCGTCATCCCGACAACGAGAACGGCGAGCTGCTGCAGCACTGCGGCCCCTGGCCCTGCAGCTGCGCGGCCGTCAAGCCCAAGCTCACTTACCCGCTGGCTTTCGATCACCCCGGCGCGCTGACGGCCGAGGCCAAGCACGGCGACCTCACCCTTGCCCGCTTTGACGGCGACAACGGCGAGTACTCGCTGCTGCTGGGCAACGCCCGCGGCATCGACGGCCCTGCCGGCATGGGCACCTACCTATGGGTCGAGGTCGAGAACCTCAAGCGCCTCGAGGCCAAGATCGTCGAGGGCCCCTACATCCACCACTGCGTGGCCATCCACGCGGACGTGGTCCCGGTCCTGTACGAGGCCTGCAAGTACATCGGCGTCAAGCCGGATCTCTACGACCCCATCGAGGAGGAGGTCAAGGCGTATCTTCGCGGTGAGTAGCGGGGCTACTTGGCGGGAACGTGCCGGCGCGTTTCCACAACACCCGACCTTCGGGTTCAATCGTCGCTCACGTACCAAAGTACGCTTCGCTCCTCTTTCGCCCGAATCTCGGGCACTGTGGAAACGCGAAAGCCCTCATATGGGGTGCTCTCCTGAAAGGAGTTTTTTGTGACAACTATCGAAGAGCTCAATCAGCTGCGCTGGGACCTGCGCCGCGATTGCGTTGACATCATCATGGCCGGCAAGGGTGGCCATATCGGCGGAGACATGAGCGTGCTCGATGCGCTGATGGTCCTGTACGCACGTCACCTGAACATCGCGCCGGATCGCGTGGACGATCCCGACCGCGACCGCTTCGTGCTGTCCAAGGGCCATGCCATGGAGGCGTACTACGCGGTGCTCTGCCATGAGGGCTATCTTGACCTCGACGACGTCAAGGCGCGCTTCTCCCAGTTCGGCAGCCCCTACATCGGTCACCCGAACAACAAACTGCCCGGCATCGAGATGAACTCCGGCTCGCTCGGCCACGGGCTTCCCGTCGCGGTGGGCATGGCGCTGGCGGCGCGCATGGACCATCGTCCCACGCGCGTCTACACCATCATGGGCGACGGCGAACTTGCCGAGGGCTCCGTGTGGGAAGGCGCCATGAGCGGCGGCAACTACGCGCTTGATAACCTCTGCGCGCTGGTGGACCGCAATCGCCTGCAGATCTCGGGCTGCACCGAGGACGTCATGAAGCAGGATTCCCAGGAGGAGCGCTGGGCGTCGTTCGGCTGGAACGTGCTGTCCATTCCCGGCAACGACGTGGCGGCCATCGACGAGGCGCTCGGTTTGGCCTCGCGCACCAAGGGCAAGCCGACGGTCATCATCCTCAACACGACCAAGGGCTACGGCTCCCCGATCATGGAGGACAAGGCCGGCTGGCATCATCATCTGCCCAATGACGAGGAGTATGCCCAGATCATCGCCGACTTCGCTGCTCACAAGGAGGCCCTCAATGCCTAACTCCATCCCCAACCGCAAGGTTATCTGTGATGAGCTCCTCGCTGCCGCCGCGCACGACGAGGACGTGGTGGTGCTCTGCTCCGACTCCCGCGGGTCGGCGTCGCTCACGCCGTTTTTCGATGCGTTCCCCGAGCGCTCCGTTGAGATGGGCATTGCGGAGCAGAGCCTCGTGAGCACCGCGGCCGGCATGGCCGCCATGGGCAAGCGCCCCTTCGCCGCGAGCCCCGCGTGCTTCCTCACCACGCGCTCCTATGAGCAGTGCAAGGTCGACGTGGCGTACTCGAATACCAACGTCAAGCTCATTGGCATTTCGGGCGGCGTGAGTTACGGCGCGCTGGGCATGAGCCACCACTCCGCGCAGGACATCGCCGCCATGAGCGCGATTCCCAACATGCGCGTATACCTGCCGAGCGATCGGTTCCAGACGGCAGCCCTCATGCGCGAGCTGGTGCGCGACGACAAGCCGGCGTACGTGCGCGTGGGTCGCAACCCGGTTGAGGACGTGTACGCAGAAGACGATTGTCCGTTTGAGATGGACCGCGCCACGTGGGTGCGCCGCGGTACCGATGTGGCGATCGTCGCTACGGGCGAGATGGTGCGCCACGCGGTCGACGCCGCCGACGTCCTCGCCGAGCAGGGCATTTCCGCCACCGTCCTCGACATGTACTGCGTCAAGCCCCTCGACGCCGAGGCGGTCGTGGAGGCTGCCGGCGCCGCTCGCGCCGTGGTGACGGTCGAGGAGCACAGCCCCTTTGGCGGCCTGGGTTCCATGGTCGCGCAGGTTGTGGGCGAGCGCTGCCCGCGCCCCGTCAAGTGCCTGAGCCTGCCGGACGCCCCGGTCATCACGGGAACGAGCCCCGAGGTCTTTGCGCATTACGGGCTTACCGGCGAGGGAATTGCACAGACGGTTGCCGAGTTCCTGTCCCAGGAGTAGCTCGGTCGCATTGATAGTGTCTGACGGTCGGCCGAGCTTTTGCGAGCTCGCCGGCCGTCTTGTTTGAAAGGTTGACCATGGGCCGTTACATCATTGGCATTGATCAGTCGACGCAGGGCACAAAGGCGCTGCTGGTCGACGACAGCGGGCACCTGATTCATCGCTCCGACCGTGCGCATCGGCAAATCGTGAGCGATGCCGGTTGGGTGAGCCACGATCCCGCGGAGATTGCCGAGAACGTGCTCGCGGTCGCCCGCGCGGTGGTTGAGGAGACGGGTGTCGACCCTGCCGAGATTGCAGGCGTGGGTATTTCCAACCAGCGTGAGACCACCGTGGCGTGGGACGCCCGCACCGGCGAGCCGGTGTGCGACGCCGTGGTGTGGCAGTGCGCCCGTGCCCAGGGCGTGTGTGAGCGCGTCGCGCGTCTCGAGGGCGCGGCGGAGCTGGTGTGCGAGCGTACCGGCCTCGTGCTCTCGCCTTATTACCCCGCATCGAAAATGGCATGGATCATCGAGAACGTCGCGGCGGCCCGCGAGGCCGCCGAGCGTGGCGATTTGCGCCTGGGAACGGTTGATGCATGGACGGTGTGGACCCTCACCGGCGGGGAGGAGTTCCGTTGCGACTATTCCAACGCGAGCCGCACGCAGCTGCTCAACTTGCAGACCCTCACGTGGGATGCCGAGGTGTGCGACCTATTTGGCATCGACACGGCATGGCTGCCCCAGGTCACCGATTCCGACGCATGCTTTGGCATGACCGACCTCGGCGGTTTTTTGCCTGCGCCCGTGCCCATCCACGGCGTGTTGGGCGATTCCCATGCGGCGCTCTTTGCCCAAGGTTGCTTTGAGCGGGGTATGGCCAAGGCGACGCTTGGAACAGGCTCCTCGGTGATGATGAACGTGGGAACCGAATTCGTGCCGAGCGCCCACGGCTTGTCGAGTTCACTTGCCTGGCGTATGGGCGGCGTTGCCGAATACGTGCTCGAGGGCAATGTGACGTACGCCGGCGCGGTCAAGACATGGTTGCGCGACGATCTTGAGCTCATCGCCAATCCCGAAGAGGTCACGGACCTGTGCTATGCCGCCAATCCGGAGAGCCGCGTGTACCTCGTTCCGGCATTCACCGGGCTGGGCGCGCCGCATTGGTGCGCGGAAGCCGAGGCTTGCGTGTTCGGCATGACGCGCACGACGGGCAGGGCGGAATTCGTCAAAGCGGCGGACGAGTCGATCGCCTTCCAGATCTTCGACGTCATCGATGCCATGAGCGAGGATTGCGGCGCCCGCTTGGCCGAGCTGCGTGTCGATGGCGGCCCCACGCGCGATGCCTACCTCATGCAGTTCGAGAGCGATTTGATCGATGCCCCCGTGCGCATTGCGAGTAACGACGAGATGAGCGGCCTGGGCGCAGCGTGGACCTGCGGAATAGCCTTGGGGCTGTATACACGCGAGGTGGTCGACACGTATGGTGCCCGCGGTGTGGTGGAGCCCTCTATGCCGGCGGAGGAGCGCCGCGAGAAGATCGACGGCTGGCGTCACGCCGTGCGCGCGACGATGGCGTACGTACGCTAGGGGGAGCTTCGCAAGGCTTTTCGGGCGAGGGCGCCACGTTTGTTAAAAGAAGTGAAAGCTTGCAAAAGAAATTAAAAGAAGCAAAACTAGTGAAAGGAATACGCCAAGGTCAACTTTTACGTGTCGAGCGGGGACCGATAGGACGGTAATCCGTTGTGTGCAACGAGCCGATTCTCGCCGCCTACCGACCTGCTCGAGCGGCACGCGTGACCGCAAGAAAGGGGCTCCCATGGAGCGCATCGCCAGTTTCTCCGTCGACCATCTTCTGCTCGAGCCGGGCGTGTACGTGAGCCGCATCGACCGCGATCCGGCGACCGGCTCTGCTGTGACGACGTTCGACTTGCGCCTTACGGCTCCCAACAAGGAACCGGTCATGAACACGGCTGAGTGCCACACCATCGAGCACTTGGGGGCCACGTTCCTGCGCAACCATGCCGAGTGGTCGACACGCATCGTCTACTTTGGCCCCATGGGTTGTCGGACGGGGTTCTACCTCGTTGTCTTTGGTGAAGTGACGAGCGAGGAGATCCTGCCGCTCGTGCGCGAGCTCTTCGATTTCATCGCCGGCTTTGAGGGCGATATTCCCGGTGCTGCTCCGGAGGAGTGCGGCAATTACCTGGACCAGAATCTCCCCATGGCCAACTGGCTCGCGCGCCGTTACCTCGCCCGCGATCTTGCGGACATCGACGAGGGGCACCTGCATTACCAGCAGGCATAGCTCATTCCGCCGAATTCCCTATTTGCCTAGGCGCGCGCTACTCGATAGCGGGTGGCGCGCGCTTTACCCTCTTTGACGATGGTGCCATCCTCGATCATGCCATTGATGACCTTGAGGGTCCCGTCGCGTCCGGTTCCAAGAGCTTCTTCTGCTTCTTGACGCGAGAAGATGCCTCCGTTTTCCGAAGCGAATTCAATGAGAACGGTTCGTGCGGTGGACATAGGCTCGTCGCCGAAAGGCTTCCATGACAATCGAAGTCCGCCGCCCTCGGTCATTGTGGGCTTTGGTGCCGTTTCTTGACGCTCGGTTACGATTCTATTTGGAGAGAGGCCCATTTTGGCAAGGGCTTTCTCATGCTCTACGCGTATGGGTGCAAACGCACGCGCTACCTCGGGCGGGAGCATGCCGCCGTCATCGAGCTTTTTATAGTCATCGTATTCGCCTCTCAAATTTGGGCCGTCGTTGCGCTTGAGTGAGAGATATGGGTTGCGCGTGGTGTTGACGTTGGGTAGCGAGAGGTAAAACCTATTGTTGTCAGAGTGAACAGTGGGGGTTAGCTCCTCCGCTTTGTATTGTTGGAAAATACGCTGAAGACCCGTGCCGAGTGCCTCTACGATATTCAGTCGGTAGAAAAGCTGGCGGAGCAGGGGGTTGCGCGCTTCCGTGAGGCCGTCGATGGCGTCCTCAACAGAAATACCTTCCAGGCCGCCCAAATTCGTGAATCGTATTTCCGTACGGCTCATCTTGATGAGCGTGTCTACACGCATGTCATATTCGCGGTGGATGATTGTGTTGAGGATGCCCTCGCGTATGGCGATTGTTGGATAGTCGAGCTTGTCGATTCTTTCAAGCTTTCCCGGCACAAAATAAGAGCGCAGCCCGTTTGCAACGTTAAGAAACGCTTCGGCTTCTTCTGCCTGCCTAAAGATGGATCCTTCGCAGTCGATGCGATTGATGATTTCCGTTAGGGCATCGTCATTGAAGGACGCGCAGCGCAACGGATACGGATTTTGATCAGAGATCAGCAAGCCTAGATTGGTGTAAAAACCATCTCTGCCAATGATTCCGAGGTTTCTGAGCGTGATCTCGTCAAAGGGAATGCCATGGGCCTTGAATGTCCCCTGCGCGTACTCAAAGGTGAGATTCTGCTCATTGCAGTGTTCGGTTTCGAAGCTGATACCATCGGTTTGACGGATCATGGTGCGAATGCCGCGACGATCAACCGGGACGGTAGCGGGTCCAAGGCGCGTGAACACTCCGGCGGGAACAAGGCCTTTCGATTTGAGGTAATAGGGCCGATCGTTGCCGGCTTCAACGGAGGTGAGGATGATCATCTTGCCGTCGAGCTCCACAGGCATGATCTCCACCAGGTCGGACACGCTGGGCTCAATGGAATCGTTCAACATGTTGGAGAGACGCAGCATCTCGCCGTCGATGTCGTCGATATCGATGACGTTGCCAAAATCGTCGATTCCAATATAGATGGATCCGCCAGAGCAGTTTGCAAACGCAATGACCGTCTTGCATATGCGTTCGGTAACAGCGCGTTTAAGCTCAATATGCTCAGATTCAACCAACTGCATCGCTCAGCCTCCTGCACGTATTGTCGATATCTCCAGTATACCCATAATCGACGATAGTATCGACGATTATGGGTATAGATTGTTTTGCGAAGACGGGCGAAGGCAGGTGCGACGGAACGTGTGTTCCTGGGGGCATCCTCCAGCTGAGCAATTTGTTCGGGGCCCTTACGAAACCGTGAGGGCGACCTGTGCATATCGCGTGCAGGGGCGAGCTCCGCGGGTTCTGACTGAGAGTGTGAGGACGAATCGATCGCCCGTTTGGGCATCGTCGGGCACCGTAAAGGTAACGTTTAGCCCGCTCGCCTGCCATTCGGTCAAGTCACCGGCCCCGTTGTAGCCGCCGGAGTGCGGTGAGATGGTCCACCTGGCATCGAAGCCCGCGCCGTCGGGATCGGTTGCCTGGGCAGTCAGTTCGATTGACTCGCCGGCAACCGCCGTGCGGTCGGTGGTGACGTTTTCGATGCGCACTGGATGCGAGCACATCGCCGGTCCATGCGCGCACCATTGCGCCCGGGCGGCGAAGTCCTCCTGGTAGGCGTGGAGAAACGGGTTGACGTTGCGGGCTGTCGGGGCACCCAGAGAGTCAAAGCTCATGGGTGCGACATCGACCGCGGGAGCCTCCCCGTCGCGGAACATCGGTCCCAGCAGTGTGTCGAAGCTCGGATTGTCCGCTCCGCGCAGGCCAAAGGGAAGCAGGGGAATGTACGTCATCGAGTCGCCCTCTGCCATGAAGTCTCCGGGGTTGAACTGCAGGGGCTCCATGCCCGGCCAACCCCAATCCAAGGTGGCGTGTTTGCCAAACTGGAAGCGCTCGGGCTCATTCTCGTACACCTTGCCGTCACCGTAGAGCATGTAGCGCGCCATGAGGGGGCTGTTGCCCTGCGTGAGCATGCGCTCCGGCCACGGCGCACGGAACAGCTCGATGGAGTCGGGTTGCGCGCACTTGGCGTCGACGTAGCCGCCATACGCAAAGGGAACGCGCCACAAGACCAGCTCGGGGAACAGCTCCTTGCCGTGATCTTCCCAGGAGTTGTCCTGCCCGACGCCGTTCATGACGCCCATCACGCGCACTTTGGCGTATACGCGCTGGCGAATCTCCTCCCATTCGGGCGTGTCACGGTAGCGCTCGGCGATGCTCATGAGCGCCCGGACGATGGTGTTCATGCCGCCCCAGCTCAGGAGCCAAAGGGTGCGCGGATCGTCATCCATGATGGCGCGCTCAATCGCCTGCGACCCCGGTGTCTCCTCGCGCACATCACCCTCGAACGCGACGTTACCCACGTAGGTGCGTTCCACAAGTTCGTCGGGCGTGGGGAATGGCGGCTCGCCTGCCGCCTGCGCGTTTGTCTGAAGTGTTGGATATGCCTGGGCATACTCGTTGGTCCACAGGCGCTCAATCCACCCCTCGGGAAACGGGCGGTACGTGGTGAGCCCGTCCGCCTCGGGGTCAGGCTCGGGTGGCACGACCTTGCACTCGTAAGACCGCACGCCCTTCGTGCGCCAATGAGGATTGACCTCCCCAAGCGTATGGACCCCGTCGCCCTGGAAGTGATACTGCGAGGCGGTATAAACCACGGCCTCGACATCCAGCAGGTTGAGGTAGAGAGCCAGGTGGATCATCGAGTTCATGTCATCGACTTCCATATCGGTCGTGACGATGACGCGGGTGAGATTGGTTTGCATGGAAGCCCTTTCAAAAGAGTTGATGCAGGGGAGCCCGAGGCCTTGCCCCTGAAAACATTCCGCAGGGCGCGGGCTCTCGCGCAGCGCGAAGCGCGGAACGCGAGAGCCCGCATGCCCGAGGACG
>OBJP01000674.1_pt1 | contig 20767 bp, 18 predicted proteins | sample 1519821 | NCBI WGS metagenome assembly OBJP01 (sample SAMN04209218, study PRJEB22552) | human gut metagenome | biome: gut; material: feces | host: Homo sapiens | place: USA: Oklahoma | reverse complement strand
GTCGGTAGAGCACTTGACTTTTAATCAAGTTGTCCGGGGTTCGAATCCCCGATGCCTCATGAAAAACCTTCAAGTATTTTCTTGAAGGTTTTTTATCTTAAAAAAGCTTCCAATTTCAATTATTCAATATTTATCTTCAAATTCGGCCCATCCCTCCTCTTCAGGATTAGTTTTAGCCGGATCGTATTCTGGAACATCCATATCGTTTTCTTCGGCAGAATCCTTAGAGAATGAAGTGGAAGCATTTTCATTATCATAATTATCTTCCTCTGAAGTGTCATAATATTCTTCATCATCAGATTCTTCTTTTACATTATCATCCTCTTTAATTGGTAAGTTTATCCTTATTTTCTGCATCAGAAGATGTTTTTGAAGGAGCTGATGTAGGTGAGACTGCAGGCGATACAGAGGATGTATCAGAAGAGGCTTTTGTATCAGACGGTGCAGAAGATTTTGTACTGGAACATCCTAATGCTGAAAATGAGATGAGAGTAAGTATTGCTGCGCTAAGTATCAGTTTTTTCTTATACATGGAAAAATCCTCCTGTTTTTATAATAATGTGGTTATTATACGCTTTTGTACTGGGATTTTGTAAAATACAGAGTCCATTTTTCTAGGGACTATAATAAAAAATCAAATTTTGTGGTTCTATATTTCTAAATACCCTGCATAGAGTTATAGTACCTGAAACATAGCAGGGAAGGCGCAGTCCTGCTGGGACAGGCATCAGAATAAGGAGGGCTATTATGAGAGGATTAAAAGAATTTTTCTGTAAGATAGTTGCTGCTGTAATCTGTTTTGGAATGAAAGTGTTTTCCGGAAGTATATTTGAGAACATACTGAAAGAAAAAAATGCGTCAATTTATCCGAAAATAGAAGAAAACAGAATATATGGAAACAATAAAGGGCAGACCGGCAGCGTGTGTACTGAAATGACAAGCTCTGTAGCTGATGAATTATCTTATACAGGGAATAGTATAAATAAAAGCCAATATCATTTATTTCTGAAGAGGGTCTTTTACTGGCTTCAGGGACCCGGTGACAGACTATATAATAGTAAATCTTCCAGTGAAAATAAGGATTTGGAACGAAAAAAGAAGATGTTGTTTCATTTAGTTCCTGAATAAAACGGTAACTTGACATTCCGGAAGCTTCGGGTTGTGTGATTGAAATAAAAATCTATTTACTCCTGTCTGGTTTTTTATAATCCGGACAGGAGTTTTTGTGCCACAACCGGATGATACTTTTTGATATTCTGATCACACGGTCAGAATATCTGTCAGCCAGAATTGATGCATGTGTATCTGGATTGATAAGCGGAATTGAATGGAAAACCGTCCAATAAATGATGAGATAACAATATGGTTACAGTATGTTACAGACAAACAATCTTGTATTAGCCGGATTCTGTGATTTATCAGGAAAGAAAGAACTTTTTTATAAAGTGACTGCTTATAAAACATTACAAAGAGACATATATTAAGACAAAGTACATATGGGAAAATATATGAAGAAAAGAGAAAGGTTTTGGATTCCCGGTTTTCTGATGTTATTTTTTGTACCCTATATTGGAGTCATGGCAGTCAATGGAGTGGAGGCTGCAATTATAAACAGAACTCCCCAACCGGAAGAATATATTCCTCTTATTCTTTCCCTGCAGATTCCGGATGATTATGAAAAAGAAGCAGTAAAGGCACAGGCGGTTATAGCCAGAACAAATTTTTTCAGGAAGATTCAGGAGAAAAATATTTCCGATGTGCTGGGAGAGATCAGCGGAGAAATAAAAAAAGAAAAAACTGCGTGTTTTTTTCCGGAAAAAATCTATGAAAAAGCGGCTGAAGAGACCCGGGGGCAGGTGCTGATATCAGAGGGTGAACTGAAACTTGTTCCCTATCATGAGATCAGCAACGGTCAGACAAGGGATGGAACACAGGCCTTTCATGACCAAGAATATTCTTATCTGAAATCTGTAGACAGCAGCGGAGATAAAAATTCTCCATTTTATTTAAACAGTACATATATACCGGAACAGCAAATGCCTTCTGAATTGAATATAGAGCAAAGAGACGCCAGCGGGCATGTGGTAAGCCTTCTGGCAGATGAGGATATTTTGGAGGGAGAGGCCTTTGCACAGGGAATGGGACTTTCCTCTTCGGATTTTAGTATTCAGAAGGTGGGGGGAGAGTTTCGGTTCCTCTGTAAAGGAAGAGGACACGGACTGGGATTTTCCCAATATGGAGGAAATCAGCTTGCCAGGGAGGGAAAAAACTGGAAAGAAATTCTGGAAACATATTTTCCTGCAATGGAAGTTGCTGCATATGAAGAATAAAATTCCGGGAATAACGGCAAATGTTCATATACTGAAAGCTGTCGCCTGCTTTTCTCTGTGTGCTGTATGTACACAGGAAAGGAAGCCCTTGGTGTTGGCTGCAGATTCTATTGTACGAAATTCTGTATTTAATCATTGACAGATAAATGGGTAAATGAAAGATCTGTCAATGATTAAAATTTACAAAAGTATTATAGATACCGTTGAGGTATGGAGACAGACGCTTCTTTTTTGTCTGTATTATGTGATATTGGATATTTGTTCATTTATAACCACTAAAAGTGAATAGACTCAGGTATTCTGGACACCATATAAATACAGAAATGATTATAAGCAGAGGTGAAAGGAATATGACAAAAAACAGAATTGTAAAGTATGCCACAAACACAGCCCTTTTAGCAGTTCTGGCTGCAGCCGGAATTGGAGCTTATCAGCTTGGTACATCAAAACCAGAGGAAAATATCCAGGAAGAACAGGAATTTGTGGAAATGGAACAAAGTACAGAGGAAGAACCCATGGTAGATGTGGGAACTACTGAGGTAGAAGCGGATATGGAAAATACATCCGGAGATCTGGCAGGAACAGAAATGGAAGACGGAGCTAACGGAAATGAGGAAGAGCCTTTACAGGAAGAAACCGCTGTGGAGGAAAACGGTCAGCAGCCGGAGGATGGAACTTTTGCTCAATCAGAAGAAAATACAGTAACAGATGCAGCGGCAGGCGCAGTAGAAGCCCCGGTACTGAATTTTTCGGAAGAAACACAAATGGAATGGCCGGTAAATGGAAATATCCTGCTTGATTATAATATGGATCAGACTGTATATTTTCCAACTCTCGACCAGTATAAATTAAGTCCTGCTATTGCAGTGCAGGCGGCTGAGGGGGCTCCGGTGCTGGCTTCTGTGCCCGGAACAGTATATTCGATCGAAGAAAATGCACAGACAGGAACAACAGTGACAATGGAAATAGGAAGCGGCTATCAGGCCGTATACGGGCAGCTTAAAGACCTTGCAGTAGAAGAGGGAGCCACAGTGGATAAAGGTACTGTAATCGGCTATATTGCAGCTCCTACCAAGTATTACAGTGAAGAAGGAAGTAATCTTTATTTTGCAATGAAAAAGGACGGAGAACCGGTTGATCCGATCGCCTATCTTCCAGAATAAAAATAAGAGATACTGTTCTGTTTTCTATGGAACTGTTCACAAAAAATAAGAAACAACGTATAATAAAAGCAGGTGGGAACAAAAATCCGCAGTCGGCAGTTCTCCTACCTGCTTTTTATCTTTCTGTGATATACTTTGTCCGGCCGGCTGCTTTTATATAGATTCGGGGATGACTGTTGGAATAGAGCGACAGTTATCCTTTACATATACCTGGATGGAGTGAAAAAAATGAATTACACATATATGGTGCAGTGTGCAGACGGAAGCCTTTATACAGGGTGGACAAACTCTCTGGAAAAACGTCTGAAGGCTCACAATGAGGGAAAAGACGGGGCTAAATATACAAAGGCAAAGCGTCCGGTACACCTTGCATATTATGAGGGTTTTGCTACCAGAGAAGAGGCCATGAGACGCGAATGCGAAATAAAAAAGCTTACCAGAAAGCAGAAAGATGCTTTGAGAAATTTTTAGAAATGATATTGTGTATAAGATAAGCAAGGCAAGAAAGCGGCCAAAGGTATTTAAGATATCTGCACGATGTGCAGATGTCTTAAACGGGATATGCCGTAATAAAAACAGCCATTTGTCTGATAAAAGCTGTCTGTCAGACAAATGGCTATGGGGTTTATATTGGCATGGTGGCAATAAAGAAATACATTACAATAAAATGGCAGGCGCTTCCAAGCATAATAAACACATGAAAGATTTCATGAGAACCAAAGTTTTTATGTCGGGCATTGAAGATCGGAAGCTTTAATCCATAAATAATACCGCCAATGGTATAAATGATTCCTCCGGCCAGAAGCCAGTTAAAGCCTGCTCTGGGAAGCGCATGGAAGATTGGCACAAAAGCAAGGACACAGAGCCATCCCATTCCAATGTACAGAACAGAGGAAACCCATTTCGGACAGTTGATCCACAGTGCTTTCAGAAGGATTCCCACAATGGCTATTGTCCATACAAGACCGCAGAGAATATAGCCGATCTTATTGTGAAGTGCAATGAGACATACAGGTGTATAGCTTCCGGCGATCATAATAAAAATCATCATATGATCTATTTTGCGAAGTCTGCGGTTTACTTTTTCTGAGGAGTCTACAGAGTGATAAACGGTACTTGCTGTATAGAGAAGGATCATTGTCAGTATAAATACTGCAAGAGCAGTAATGTGCAGAGTATCTTCAGTCCGCGCTGCTTTTATGAGAAGCGGAGCCGCTCCCGCTGCCGCAAGAAGTACGGCTATGCCGTGGGTGATAGCGCTCCATGGATCTTTCAGTTTCAATTTCATGTAAATCGCCTCCTGATTTAAGTATAACCTAGATGTTTTAAGAAGTAGTATTTAAAACTACATATTAAGCATATTACAACTATATTACAAACATACATAAAAGTAAAGGGATTTTACAGAATTTTAATATTTTTTGATTATCAAAGTAAGTTTCATGGAATATAGTATAGCCCGGACAGAATCGTTTTTACGTTCTTTTTTAATCAAAGCAGAAGATTTACCAGATAAAGACGAGGCTTTCGTAAGGCGGTTGGAGTTAATTTCCGTCACTGAGCAGAGTGTTTGATCTGAAGGAGAGATTTTGCGAATGGCGGATAATAGATACACGAACCGTGTAGGAAACGTAGAGTGTCGCAGATGTTGTCATTCGTGCTGACAGTGTAAAGAGAAGGTGTATGAAAAAAGTGTCAACGATTACTTGACAGTAACTATAGAAAGAATACAGAAAAAATCAGGGTGGTAATGATAAAGGCAATTTGATAGAATGATAAAATAAAGGAAAAGTCCGTATATTTCAGATGATGTTTTGTAAAGACGGGCGAAAGGTACGGGAGGTATCATGAATATTAATGAGATTGCCTGGCTTGCCGGAGTATCCAGAACAACAGTATCCAGATATCTGAACAACGGTTATGTCAGCGAAGAAAAAAAGGAAAAAATCAGGAAAGTGATTGAGGAGACAGGGTATCAGCCGTCAACTCAGGCGCAGATGCTTCGTACAAAGAAAACAAAGCTGGTAGGAGTTGTACTGCCTAAAATCAATTCAGACACGATCAGCCGCGAGGTAGCAGGAATCAGTGATGTTCTTGCAAAAAGAGGGTATCAGATCATTCTTGCAAATACAAATAATGATATTGAGGAGGAACTGAAGTCTCTGTCTCTTTTCAGGGACAATCAGGTGGACGGAGTGATTTTTATTGCCACCATGTTTACCAGAAAGCATAAACAGATGCTGAAGGAATACAAAGTTCCCATTGTAATTCTGGGACAGTGGCTGGAGGGATATCCCTGCGTTTATCAGGATGATTATTATGCTTCTTATATGATAACAGAAAAACTTCTGGAAAAAGGTCAGAACGCGGCATATATCGGGGTTACAGACAGAGACGAAGCAGTTGGAGCAAAACGGCGCAAAGGATTTGAGGCTGCTCTTCATAAGAAAAAGGTTCCTGTTGTGCCCGAGCGAATGAAAATCGGCAATTTTACCATGGAATCAGGATATGAGTGTGCAAAAGAGCTTTTGCAGCAGACCCCTCTTATTGATTCTCTGATCTGCGCCACAGATACAATGGCTGTGGGGGCAATTACCTGTATAAAGGAACTGGGGCTGAGAATTCCGCAGGATATACAGGTTGTGGGAATTGGAGACAGTTCTTTTGGCAAAATAATTGAACCAAAGCTGACAACTGTACATTTTTTTTATAAAACAAGCGGTATGGAGGCAGCATCTATGCTTGCAGATCTGATGGAAAACGAAGAAGGAATCAGAAAAGAAATTAAAATGGGATGTGAAATCGTTCTCAGAAATTCACATAGAGAAAACTGAATGATGTAAGAAAATTCTCAAAAGCAGGGAGAGTCTGGGTAAACAAAGCCAGATCTTCCTGCTTTTATTTGCCAGGAAAGCAGCATATTTTGTACGGACTTTTCTGGTCAATAAAAGCGCTTCATTTTGTTTTTTACCGGGAAAAGAACGGATATTTTGGTGATTATATACAATTTTTGTCATGGAGATTTATTGGTTTTTACGGCTTTACAATCAGAGAATACAGGAATATAATAAAAACAAGATATGAGAACGATTCCATATAATAAACGTATATAAAACAGAAAAAATTGACAGAATATAAAGAGATTTATATGGAAACGATAACATAATAAAAAGGAGGAAGTTATGGACTACAGAAAAACGGCCCGGGAAATTTATGAGCATGTAGGAAAAAAGGAAAACATTATTTCAGCAGCTCACTGCGCTACCCGTCTCCGGCTTGTAATTGCAGACAATGAAAAAGCAGATAAGGATGCAGTAGAAAATATCAATGGAGTAAAAGGCGTATTTTTTGCACAGGGACAAATGCAGATCATTCTGGGTACAGGAGTTGTAAATAAGGTTTATGATGAGTTTATCCAGATTGCAGGAATTTCTGAAAGCAGCAAGGAGGAGCTGAAGCAGGTGGCTGCTTCCAGAGCGAATCCATTTCAGAGACTGATAAAGACTCTGGGAGATATCTTTGTTCCTATTATTCCCGCCATTGTTGCAAGCGGTTTCCTTATGGGCATTATGGAAGCCCTTAACTTTATGGTCAATAACGGATATCTGAATATTGATACCAGTGGTTCTATTTATACGTTTGCACAGCTGTTCAGCAATACTGCCTATACTTTTCTGCCTATTCTGATTGCTTACAGCGCCGGAAAGGTCTTTGGAGCAAATCCATATCTGGCAGCAGTAATTGGAATGATCATGATTCATCCGAATCTTCAGAATGCATGGACAGTTGCTACAGAAGGTGTTCAGGCAACCCAGAAAGTGTGGTTCGGGCTTTACTCTATTGACATGGTTGGATATCAGGGTCATGTGATCCCTGTTGTGATCGCAGTATGGGTACTGGCTCAGATTGAGAAAAAGCTTCATAAAATAGTTCCTGCAATGCTGGATCTTTTTGTGACACCTCTGGTAAGTGTTTTTGTAACAGGATATCTGACCTTATCTATTATAGGCCCGATTTTTGTAACCATTGAAAACGGACTTCTGGATGGTATACAGTATCTGATCGCACTTCCTTTTGGAATCGGAAGCTTTATTATGGGAGCTTTTTATGCGCCTACAGTTGTGGCAGGCGTTCATCATATGTACACAATCATTGACCTTGGACAGATTGCAAAATTTGGAATGACTTTCTGGCTGCCACTTGCTTCCGCGGCAAATCTGGCACAGGGCGGAGCAGCGCTGGCGGTAGCATTGAAAACAAAAGATCAGAAAATTAAGTCTATGGCAGTTCCGTCTGCGCTCAGCGCATGTATGGGAATCACAGAACCTGCGATTTTTGGTGTAAATCTCCGCTTTGGAAAGCCCTTTGTTATGGCATGTATCGGAGGCGCATGCGGCGCTTTATTTGCCTCTGTAACAGCACTGGGGGCAACCGGAACAGGAGTTACCGGTATTTTCGGTATTCTTCTTTGTCTGAATCAGCCTTTGTCTTATCTTCTGATGATGGCGATTTCCATAGGAGTGGCTTTTGTTCTTACATGGATGTTTGGATATAAGGATTCTGTTTCCGAAACCTGTCAGGAAGCGGAAAAGGAAAAAACTCAGGGAGAAAAAGCTGAGGCTGAAAAATTGGAAATCCAGGAATCCGTAACGGGAGAAATTCTTCTGGACAGTCATATGGAGGGCGAGGCCATTCCGATGAGTGAAGTAAAAGATGAAACCTTTGCAGCAGAGGTTTTGGGAAAGGGAATTGCCATTATTCCCAAAAAAGGAGAAGTAACAGCGCCGTGCGACGCTGTTGTGGAAACTGTTTTTGCTACCAGACACGCTATAGGACTGAAAGCAGATCATGGAGTGGAAATTTTGATCCATGTTGGAATTAATACAGTAGAGCTTGGCGGAAAATTTTATACCTCACATGTAACAGAGGGAGATCGTGTAAGGACCGGACAGGTTATGCTTACATTTGATATGGAAAAAATCAAAGAGGCTGGCTATGATGTGACAACGCCAATGATCGTAACAAATTCAGATGATTATCAGGAAATAAGAATTTTAAAAATAGGAAATGTAACAAAGCAGGATGCGGTACTGGAGATAAAAGGATCATGAGTGCATTAACAAAGGTTTTTACAGACGAAATCAGAAAAATTGAAGAAACCCACTGGGCAGAGATGGTCAGTAAGCCATACCGGCTTACGCATCATCTGATGCCCCCATGCGGCTGGCTGAATGATCCCAATGGCCTCAGCTGGTATCAGGGCAGATATCACGTATTTTTTCAGTATTCTCCTTTTGAGGTAAAGGGCGGGCTGAAATTCTGGGGACATTACTCCAGTGAGGATCTTATCAACTGGACATATGAAGGTGTTTCCCTTTATCCTGACAGTCCGGCAGACTGCCATGGTGTCTATTCCGGTTCTGCTTTGGCAGAAGAAGAAACTCTGCATTTATTTTATACAGGAAACGTAAAGCTGGACGGGGATTATGATTATATTAACAACGGACGCTGCGCTAATACGCTTCATGTGGAAAGTAAGGACGGCATAGAGTTTGGGATAAAGGAAAATGTGATTCCCTGTACTCAGTATCCTGAGGATTACACCTGTCATATCCGTGATCCCAAGGTATGGAAGGAAGGCGACAGATACAGAATGGTTCTTGGGGGAAGAAGGAAGGATGATCACGGAGCTGTTTTACTTTATTCTTCCCGGGATCTGAAACAGTGGAATCTGGACGGGGAACTTACCACAGAAGAAAAATTTGGCTACATGTGGGAATGTCCGGACATGTTTGAACTGAGTGGGAATGAAATCCTTTCTGTATCGCCTCAGGGTGTGGAACGAGAGGAATACCGTTATCAGAATATCTACCTTTCCGGATATTTTATTTTAAGAGACGGCAAAGTATTCAAAGAAGATTTCCGGGAATGGGATATGGGCTTTGATTTTTATGCGCCTCAGACTTTTGTGGATAAAAAAGGAAGAAGAATACTGATTGGCTGGATGGGAATGCCGGATGCGGAAGAAGAGTATGTAAATAATACGCTGGAGGAAGGATGGCAGCATTGTCTGACAGTTCCAAGAGAACTGAAATACTGTAACGGAAAAGTATATCAGTATCCTGTAGAAGAGCTGATGAATCTTCGGCGCTGGAAAAAAAAGCTTTGTGACGCAGACAGAGAAACAGAGACAGACGGCGCGTTTGATCTGGAACTTCAGGTTCAGAAAGGCCCTGCGAAAGTAGTTCTTGCAGATATTTTTAAGCTGGAATACAGGGACGGAATTCTGGTTCTGGAAATGGATCAGCAGGCAGGGGCAGGCCGCCGAACAAGAAAAGCCTGTATTGAAGAATTGAGGAGTATTCGAATACTTGCAGATACCTCTGCAGCAGAAATTTATGTGAATGAAGGAGAAGTGGTTTTCTCCGTAAGATTTTATGGAAAAGGAACAAAGCACAGGCTGAAAATAGAGGCGGAAGGATTCAGGGGAGGAATCTGGAAGCTGGAAAAAATGAGCATTACAAGATGTTTATAATGGATTGACATTGTTTTTCAGATTTTGTATAATAGCCAGAGTTAAATAATTATGAAGGCAGGTATGTTGATGTCGGCAGTGTCTTGTAAAGACTGATAAACAATTGCATAGAAAAAGGATACACGCAGAACGTGTTTTATTTGTGTACCCTTTTTTCGGTATTCAGGATACCGGTTGTTTTTGCCTGCTGATAGCAGATATACGGAACATATGGATTTTCAGATAAATTTTGTATGCACAGTCCGGAGTATATTTCCGGAGAGATTTTTATACACAAAATTTATTTCTGATAAAAGAAATTCAGACGCAGTTTTTGTCAGTACAGGCAGAGACTGCGTTTTTGTATACGCTTTTAGCACGTTTTAAATATCTACGCATCGTGCAGACATCCTGAATTGCTCAGTCTTTACACAGGGTATTTTTTGATTTATAAAGCTTTCATAATTAAGGAGAACCGATTATCGTGATAAAAACAGAACATATTTTAGAATTTGATAAAATAAAAGAAACCTGGAAAACTTTTGCGCTGACAGAAAGTGCCAGAACAGAAATTGAAAAAACAGAGCCAATGATGTCAGAAAGAGAGGTTGCTGCCCGGCTGAGAGAAACCTCTGAAGCAAAGAATATGATAGAAAAGTTCGGACAGCCTCCGCTGGCAGCCATGAGTAATATCCGGGAATGGATGCATATTGCGGAAACAGGTGGCTGTCTTACACCGGAACAGCTTGAGGAAGCAGAAAAAGCTCTTGTGGCAGTAGAGCGGATGAAAAAATATCTCTGCCAGGGAAAAAACTATCATATTCCTCTGGCATTTTATGAGGAAAATCTATATAGCTTTGAGGATATCAGGGAGGCCATCAGCCAGCAGATCCGGGGCGGTCAGGTATGCGACGGAGCATCACGTACGTTAAAATCCTGCAGACAGGACATTGAAAAAGAAGAACGAACCATGAGAGAAAAGGCAGACAATGCGCTCCGGGCAAACAAATCCTGTATGGCAGACAGCTTCAGCACTTTGCGAAATGGGCATATCTGCATTCCGGTAAAATCAGAGTTTAAAAGCAGGATCAAGGGAAATGTTATCGATCGTTCCGCAACCGGAAGTACAGTATTTATAGAGCCGACAGCAGCAGCCCGCCACTATGATGCACTTCAGCTTCTTTACATTGAGGAAGAAAATGAGGTACGCCGGATTCTTTATGCACTTACGGATATGCTTTATCAGCAGAAAGAAGTAATTGAACAGGATCTGTGCATGATAGAAAAAATGGATTTTATTTTTTCCAAAGAAAAGCTCAGTCTGGAGTATGACGGCACAGAGCCGGTTATCAATACAGAGAGGCGGATCGTAATCAAGGACGGACGGCATCCCCTTATGGATAAAAATATCTGCGTTCCCCTGCAGTTTTCTGTTGGAAACGGAGTGAATGGAATTGTGATCACGGGACCGAATACAGGCGGAAAAACCGTGGCCTTGAAAACAGTAGCTCTGAACTGTATGATGGCTCAGTCTGGGCTTCACGTAACCTGCAGACAGGCAGAAATCTGTATGAACAGTAATTTCCTCTGTGATATCGGGGACGGACAGAATCTGTCAGAAAATCTTTCTACATTTTCTGCTCATATAGCCAATGTTCTGGACATACTGAAAAAAGCCGGAAGGGAAAGCCTGGTGATCATGGATGAACTGGGATCGGGTACAGATCCGGCCGAGGGAATGGGAATTGCAGTTGCAATTCTGGAAGAACTGAGAAACAGTGGAGCGCTTTTTCTGGTAACAACGCATTATCCGGAGGTAAAACAGTATGCAGATCGGACAGAAGGCATTCAGAATGCCAGAATGACTTTTAACCGGGAAACCCTGAAGCCGGAATATCAGCTGGTGATCGGCGAGGCAGGAGAAAGCTGCGCTTTTTATATAGCAGGAAAAATGGGAATGCCGGAGCATATGATTAAAAATGCCGCTATGGCTGCATATGGAAAGGATGAGCTTCCTGAGGATCTCAGAAACCTGACATCGGGAAATCAGTTAAAAAAAGAACGTACAGAAGGTATTCAAAAGCAGAAAAATATTTTGTCCACAGCAAAAGCAAAGTTTCATCCCGGGGACAGTGTTATGATCCTGCCGGATAAAAAAATCGGTATTGTCTGCCAGCCGGAAAATGAAAAGGGCGTTTTAAGAGTTCAGCTTCCGGGCAAGAAGATTTATATTAATCACAAAAGAGTGAAGCTTGTGGTTGCAGCAGAAAAACTTTATCCGGAGGACTATGATTTTTCTATTATATTTGATACAGTAGAAAATCGAAAGCTCCGTCATCAGCTGGATCGTGGAAAGATGATAGAAAAAGAAATTACATTAGAGTAAATGCATAAAAATCCTCCATTTACAGATACTATTTCCAGAATCGGAAAGTACAGTAAACGGAGGATTTTATATGAAAGCTACGGGAATCGTAAGGCGTATAGATGACCTGGGCAGAGTGGTGATACCTAAGGAAATACGCAGAACATTAAGAATAAAAGAAGGAACTCCACTGGAAATTTTTACAGACAGAGAGGGAGAGATCATCCTGAAAAAGTATTCTCCTATTGGTGAACTCAGTACGTTTGCCAGAGAGTATGCAGAGGCTCTGGCACAGACAACAGGAGTTCTTGTCTGCATTACCGATCACGATCAGGTTGTGGCGGCTGCGGGACATGGAAGCAGAGAAATTGCAGGAAAAGAGATCAGCCGGCCTCTGGAGAAAGTTATTGCGGATAGGGAAGGCAAGTGTTTTAATCCTGGAGAAAAAGGAAAAGTTCCTGTTACAGACAGTCAGAAAGAAATTTTATATGCGCAGATCATTCAGCCGATCATTTGCGCCGGAGACGCCATAGGAGCAGTTATTCTTATTGGCAAAAGTGAAAAGGATATGTTTGGAACCCCGGAGAAAATGCTGGTACAGACAGCGGCAGGATTTCTGGGAAGACAGATGGAGCAGTAAAAAAAGAGTTATTTTGTCACTGATACAGGCATAGAAAAACCACCCTCAGGGTATCATATCATAACTTTGACCAGTGATATGATACCTTCAGTCTGGGTGGCATTTTCTATGCTAAACAATACTACAGGTCAACCCCCTTGTGGGCGGTTGTTTCCTCTATGGGTTCAATATAACATATCTGAAAAGAAAGTACAAGAGTGATTTCTCAGCACTTCTCAGCAATTTCATAGATCAGCTTTTCAGTATCCTCCCATCCAAGGCAGGGATCGGTGATGGAGCAGCCTGGAATCATATGATCGCTGATATCCTGGCGGCCTTCTAAGAGATAGCTTTCGATCATAACACCCTTTACAAGCTTTTTCAGGTCGGAATTGTAATTGCGGCTGTGGAGAACCTCACTGACAATACGGATCTGTTCTTTATACTGTTTGCCGGAGTTGGAGTGGTTGACGTCAACAATAACAGCCGGATTTTTGAGATTCCACTGATTATATAATTCTGCAAGGCGTACAAGCTCTTCATAGTGATAATTTGGCTGAGTCTGGCCGAATTTATTTACGCCGCCTCTGAGGATGGTGTGGGCAAGCTCGTTTCCGCTGGTAGCAACATCAAATCCCCGGTAAATAAAATGGTGGGAATGCTGGGCAGCGGTAACGGAGTTTAACATAACAGAAAGATCTCCGCTGGTAGGATTTTTCATTCCCACAGGGATATCCATTCCACTTGCAGTAAGGCGGTGCTGCTGGTTTTCTACAGAGCGGGCGCCGATAGCTTCATAAGACAGAATATCGTCCAGATAGCTACGATTTTCAGGATAAAGCATTTCGTCTGCGGTAGAGAGTCCGGTTTCTGCCAGCACACGGATATGCATTTTGCGGATGGCAATGATGCCTGCCAGGAGATCAGGAGCCTTGTCCGGTTCCGGCTGATGGAGCATGCCTTTGTAGCCGTCGCCTGTGGTGCGGGGCTTATTGGTATAGACTCTCGGAATGATCATCAGTTTATCGGAAACCTGGTCGTTTACTTTTTTGAGACGGTTTGCGTATTCGCATACAGTATCTTCGTTGTCTGCAGAGCAGGGACCGACCAGAACAACAAATTTATCAGACTCTCCGGTAAAAATTTTGCGGATCTCGCTGTCTCTCAGAGATTTTACTGATCTGAGCTCATCCGTTAAGGGATACTGTTCCTTCAGCACATCAGGTAAAGGAAGCTGGTGGTTGATGTTCATTGACATGATAGATTTCCTCCGTAAGTAGATTAGTTATAAAATAGTTAACTGCAGATAAGCTGCAACGTGTTTTATTGTTACAGTTCACATGGCATTTGACCAAGTTGCTGTGAAGGTCATGAACAGTAAGGTTTTGTTTGCAGCAGCAATTAAAATATGTTCTACATTATTTTCATAAAAAATTCAGTCTGCAGGGTTTCGGATTTTTAATAAAATGTGGGAAAACCTGCGGGACAGTACTGTGTAAACAACAGTGGAAACTTTTATTTACGAAACATTCACAGTATATCACTTTAAATTGGAAAAGTCCACCGGATTTTCAAGCATATGATATTCTTCCAGGGTCAGACCGGTCAGTGAAAGATAAGAGGCAAGAGATCTGGTTACATAGCGGATATGCCAGGGTTCCCATGGAATACCGGTGATATGTTCTTTATTTTTGGGATATCGTATAATAAAACCAAAAAGCGCGGCATGGCGATTCAGCCAGATTCCCTCTTTTGTTTCTGCAAAGGCTTCAGTCAGCTCCATTTGTACTGCAGGACAGGACATGTCCAGCGCAAGACCGCTCTGATGCTCACTGGAGCCCGGAGGCGCCACATAAGAATCACCTGTAAAGAGTTCTTTCTGACGCCTGTAAGAACGGTAACCGGAGATACAGTACAGATTCAGTCCCTCGGAGCGGCTGCGTGTGATCAGCTCAAGAGCGGAGCGGGCTGTTTTTTCTTCCAGAAGACGCTTAGGCTCTCCGGGAACAGCATCAAAGGGCAGTCCGATATCAACCAGATGATCCGGTATAAAATCTTCAGGAAGCGGATGCTTCCTGTTAATGAGAATCGTGTAATCTTTGTCCATAAAAATCCCCCCTTACCTTTTATGATATGAAAGGCAGGGAGGGGATATGCCCCTTTAATCAAGGGCCTTTTCGCTCATTTCCTCCAGAAGATTTTTTTTCAGATCATAGAGCTTCTGAGAAAGATCTACATAAACTTTCTGGGGGTTGACCAGACGGCGGGATTCATCCCAGAGAGTTTCCTGCTCCTTCTGGCAGTATTTGCGAAGCTCCATAACTTCAGGCGAGGTGTAAATCCGTTTTCCCTCCCGGATCACCGGGATAAGAAGTTCACGAAGCTCATAGGTACCGCCCAGAACCTTTGTCTTTTTCCAGGTATCCACCGGATCAAAGATGATCATCGTTTCTTCCGGGTCAAAAATCTCATCAGCCAGACAGATCAGGTCGGCCTTGATCTTTCCGGTTTTTTTGCTGTAAATACGATAAACAGTTTTATCTCCGGGATTTGTTACCTTTTCTGTATTTTCGGAAAGCTTGATTTTGGGTATAAAAGTATTACTGTCAGTGTCTTTTACTGCAGCAAGCTTGTAAACTCCGCCAAAAGCCGGGTTGTCCTTGCTGGTGATCAGATTGGTTCCTACGCCCCAGGAATTGATTTTTGCATCCTGAGTTTTCAGACTGTCGATCAGATATTCGTCCAGATCACTGGAAGCTGCAATAGTAGCGTCATCAAAACCGGCAGCAGCAAGCATTTTGTACGCTTCTTTGGAGAGATAGGCAAGATCGCCGCTGTCAATACGGATGCCGTATTTTGTCAGAGGAATCCCTTCCTCCCGCATTTCCTCAAATACACGGATTGCATTGGGAACACCTGATTTCAGTACATCATAGGTATCCACCAGAAGGATGCAGGAATCAGGGTACATTTTTGCATAGGTTTTAAATGCGGTGTATTCATCCGGAAAGCTCATGATCCAGCTGTGAGCATGAGTACCAAGAACAGGAACATGGAACATCTGACCTGTAAGAACATTGGAGGTTCCCACGCAGCCGGCGATCACAGCCGCGCGCGCGCCGTAAATGCCTGCATCAGGTCCCTGAGCGCGGCGAAGCCCGAACTCCATTACTCCGTCTCCGCGGGCCGCATAACAGACTCTTGCCGCTTTGGTGGCAATAAGACTCTGATGGTTAATGATATTAAGGATTGCTGTTTCTACAAGCTGCGCTTCCATAACAGGGGCAATTACTTTTACAATAGGCTCCCGTGGAAAAACAACAGTTCCTTCCGGAATCGCGTAAATATCCCCTGTAAAATGAAAGGTGCTGAGATATTCCAGAAAATCCTCCTGAAACATATTCAGGCTGCGAAGATAAGCCACATCTTCTTCTGTAAAACGAAGATTTTCGATATATTCGATCATTTGCTCCAGTCCGGCTGTAATGGCAAAGCTGCCTCCGCAGGGATTGGTACGGTAAAACATATCAAAGATCACGGTCTGGTTTGTCGGGTTTTTGAAGTAACCCTGCATCATGGTCAGTTCATAGAGATCAGTGAGCAGAGTGAGATTATTTGCTCTCATATAATGTCTCCTTTATTGAGAATGCTTTTTGCTTGTCTTATTATACTTTGCTGATTTAAAGAAATTATAGTATAAAAAACAGCATGTTTCAATAAATCTTTATAAAAAGAAAGCCTGTTCCAGGGGAGCGAAATGGTCTGTGAAAAATTTTTTGAAGAAATTTTAAAAAAATTAAAAAAAGGGGTTGCATTTTTTTTTAGACTATTATATAATACCACTTGTCGCAAGCGAGAAACGACAAACAAAACATAGGGCTATCGCCAAACGGTAAGGCAACGGACTCTGACTCCGTCATTTCAAGGTTCGAATCCTTGTAGCCCTGCTAAATGAGCATCTTTCAGTTTACTGGAAGATGCTTTTTTCTGTATAACTGTCAGGTCGGCGATCATGGCAGGCAAAATACAGTTCCCTGAAACGGAAGATCTCAGGGAACTGTTCTGCAACGGGGTTAGTTGCTGTTCTGAGTACACATCTTTAAAAATTCTTCCATGGCCCGGCTGAGATAACGGCCTTTTTTCCAGTAAAAACAGATATTGCGGCAGTTGTCCTTCAGAGGCAGTTTGTAATAAACTACATTGGGATTCGGAGTAACCTTTGTTATCATGATATCTCCAATAAAGGAAATGCCCATGCCGGAGCAGGTGACATTGTAAGAGGTCATCTGCTGGTCCATTTCAAAGGTAATGACAGGATCAAAATGATTTTTCCGGCAGATTTCCAAAGCTCTTTTTCCAGTATCATTTTCCTGTTTCAGCATAATAAAAGGTTCTTTTTTAAAGCGTGACAGAGGGACAGAGGGAACCTGCGAATCCAGAAATTTTCCTGTCTGAATGTCAGAAACAGAAAGCTGAAAATCCCGAAGGCTGTCATTAACAGAAAAGGAGCCAGGCACAGCAAGAATAAGGTGTTCTTCCTGATAAAGAATGCTGTCAAAAATTTCCGGGTTCAGGCTGGTATTATCCAGTACAAGATCAATACTTCCGCTCTGGAGCATTTCTGTAAGCTTTACTGTGGATTCTTCCACAAGTCTGATCTGAATCTGTGGATAAAGAGCTGCAAAATCAGCCATAAGCGATGGAAGAATCCACGAAGAAAATAAATTACTGCCTCCCAGGATCAGAGTTCCTGTTTTCAGCCCTCCCCAGTCATTGATAAAGTCCGAAAAATCTTTTTCTATATTCATAATACGTTCTACACAGCGGATATACTGTTCACCGCATTCAGTAAGCCCAAGAGGTTTCGTGCTTCTGTCAAACACCGGATAGCCGATCCGGGACTCCACACGCCTGACATTGGCGCTGAGAGAAGGCTGGGAAATAAAAAGATTTGCGGCAGCCTTTGAAAAACTTTTTTCTTTATAAACTTCATAAACGTATTCCATTCCCTGAAACATGACAATTTTCCTTTATATAATTTATAAATTATAATAATTATAAAAATATATGTATTTGATTATATATTAGCATATTACTATAATGAGGACAATGAAAATGAACAGGCACAAAATCGGCTGCTGTTAATAAAGGTTTATCAGCGAAGACAGTCCGGCAGGAACTTTGGATGGAAAAAGCCAGGAACAGTGGACGGTAATCAGCATCTATGTGAAAATCACCGGAATTAGCAGCAAATAAAAAAGATTAATGGGATAAAAACCTGCGTTCATCAGACAGCAGGAAAAATGCAAAGGGAGAAGAACAATGAACAAAAATGGGGAAGCAGAGAAGAAACAGGATTATCGTGTAGAGAAGGATTCTATAGGAACAAAGGATGTTCCACAGAATGTGTATTATGGAGTGCAGTCTCTCCGCGCAGCAGAGAACTTTCATATCACAGGGCTGAATATGCATCCTGAGATCATAAACAGTCTTGCGTATATTAAAAAAGCGGCTGCAATTACCAATTGTGAGATCGGTATGCTGGATAAAAAGAAGGCAAAAGCCATTGTACAGGCCTGTGATGAGATTCTGGAAGGAAAGCTTCACGGTGACTTTATTGTAGATCCGATTCAGGGCGGCGCCGGAACTTCCTTAAATATGAATGCAAATGAGGTTATTGCCAACCGCGCCATCGAGATTCTGGGAGGAGAAAAGGGTGATTATTCCATCATTAATCCCAATGATGATGTAAACTGTGGGCAGTCTACAAATGACGTAATTCCTACAGCCGGTAAGATGACCTCTCTCAGACTTCTGAAAAACCTGAAAAAAGAACTTCTTCGTTTACATAAAGCGCTTTGTGCAAAGGCAAAGGAATTTGATCATGTAATCAAAATGGGACGTACACAGATGCAGGATGCGGTTCCCATTCGTCTGGGCCAGGAATTTAATGCATATTCTGTTGCAGTTATGCGTGATATCCACCGTATGGACAGAGCGATGGAGGAAATGTGCACTCTCAATATGGGCGGAACTGCTGTGGGAACAGGAATTAATGCAGATGAAGCATATCTCAGAAGAATCGTTCCCAATCTGGTAGAGGTTTCTGATATGGAATTTGTGCAGGCCTATGATCTGATAGACGCAACACAGAACCTTGACCCGTTTGTGGCTGTGTCCGGAGCTGTAAAAGCCTGCGCGGTAACTTTATCCAAGATTGCAAACGATCTGCGCCTGATGTCATCCGGACCAAGAGCAGGTTTTGGGGAGATTAACCTTCCGGCTAAGCAGAACGGCTCTTCTATTATGCCGGGCAAAGTGAATCCGGTTATTCCGGAGGTGGTCAATCAGGTTGCATTTAATGTCATCGGAAATGACGTGACCATCACTATGGCGGCAGAAGCGGGCCAGCTTGAGCTGAATGCATTTGAGCCTATTGTATTTTACTGTATGTTCCAGTCTATTGATACGCTGGCTTATGCGGTTCAGACATTTGTGGATAACTGTGTAACAGGAATTACAGCAAATGAGACACGCTGCCGGTATCTGGTAGAAAACAGCGTGGGAATCATTACTGCGATCTGTCCTCATGTGGGATATCAGAAAGCTGCGGACATTGCCAAAAAAGCAATCAGGACAGGAGAGTCTGTCCGCAGTCTGATCCTGAAAGAAGGACTTTTAAATGAAGAGCAGCTTGACCATGTTCTTGACCCTGTAAATATGACAGAGCCGGGAATTTCAGGAAAAGAGATTCTCATGGCAAATGATAAATAAAAAACGAAATAAATTATAGATTTTGCAGAAAAAGTAAAAGGATCCCTTTTTGGCACTCAGAAAAATATCTGATGATGCCGGAAAGGGATTTTTGTATACAGAAATGAAGATGCATCGATATGCCAGGATCACGACACACAGGGAAAAATGCTATTGCCGAAGATGACAGGGGATACATTTTGACCAAGTTATTATGAAGGTAGTGAACAGTGACGTTAAATCTGCCCTTGCAGTGTATAGTTTCAGTGGATATAATTAAGAAAAAATGTATTGAAACAGAAAAGAGGACGTAATATGGCATACAGTTTCAGCGGAAGAGTCCGCTACAGTGAAATCGGAGAAAACGGTCTTTTAACTTTGCCTGGGATACTGAATTATTTTCAGGACTGCAGTACTTTCCATTCAGAGGCAGCAGGGCTTGGGGTAAAGGTTCTGAAGGAAAAAAATAAATTCTGGGTACTTTCTGCATGGCAGGTGATTGTAAACCGTTATCCGTATCTGGGAGAAGAAATCGTTACTTCAACATGGCCTTATGGATTCCGGGGATTTATGGGATTCCGTAATTTTACCATGGATACAGCAGAAGGGGAGAGGCTTGCCTACGCCAATACGTTCTGGACGTTTATTGACGGGAAAAACGGACTGCCCTGCAAGCTCAGTGCTGAATATACAGAGGGATATGGTCTGGAAGAAAAGCTGGATATGGAATATGCATCCAGAAAAATAATCCTGCCGGAGACTTTTGCGGGAGAGGAAGCTTTTCCTGTGCAGAAACATCATCTGGATACCAATCACCATGTAAACAACTGCCAGTATATTCAGATGGCAATGGATTATCTTCCTGTGGATTTTAAAATCAGACAGATGCGGGCTGAATATAAGCAGCAGGCCCGGCTTCACGACACGATCTGTCCGGAAAAGTCAGTAGATGGGGATAAAATTGTGATTAAACTGAATGATACAGAGGCAGAGCCGTATGCGGTAGTGGAGTTTGTGAGGTAG
>OBJP01000672.1_pt1 | contig 20842 bp, 18 predicted proteins | sample 1519821 | NCBI WGS metagenome assembly OBJP01 (sample SAMN04209218, study PRJEB22552) | human gut metagenome | biome: gut; material: feces | host: Homo sapiens | place: USA: Oklahoma | reverse complement strand
CCGCCGCGAAAGGGGCCCGTCCCCCTTCGCGGCGGTTGTTCGCTGCGGTTTTGCCCGCCTGCTACTCGCTGTAGCGGGTGGCGATGGCGACTCGCACCATGCCGGTGCTCATGAGGTACGTCACCAGGAAGTAGCCGCCGTAGGCCGCCAGGAAGATCGCACAGGTGAGGCCCACGGTGCCGCCGATGCTCATGTTGCCGAACGTGCTCACCAGCTCGATGATCACCTTAAGTGCCACAAAGGAGTGCGCCAGGCCCACTGCCAGCGGGAACAGGAAGAATACCGCTTGCTGTGCCATCACCGAATGGCGAATCTGACAGTCGTCACAGCCGATCTGTGCCAGCACACGATAGCTGCGGCTGCCGTCGGCCACGTTGGAGAGTTGCTGAATCGACAGAATCGCCGCGCATGCAACGACCAATACAAAGCCGATGTAGATGGCTAGGTAGCTAATAAGACCGTTCATTTGCGCTGCCTGCGTGTACATCTCGGAGCGTGTGATGAAGATTCCCCACGACCCCGGCTCCTTGCCGTCAACGAGCAGATTGTCGAGCACCGTATATTTAATGCTCTCGTCTGCCTCGGTCGCATCCATCCCCTGTTTGTAGTTAACGAGCAGGCTACTGGAATACGGCTGCAGATTAAGTTGGGACAACAGCTCGTCGGCAACGACGACGGTACCCGGATTACTGCTCATCGCCGAGTTGGCGATGGCCGCCGTGTCCTTGTCCGACTTATCGGTTGCGGGCTTGAGCTCATGCCCGCCCAAGGTGAGGGTATGGCCGCCGGCCATGTATTTGGTGTACAGGTCGCCCAGATCACCGCCCATATCACACGTAAGCAAGTACTGGTCGAGGCCAATGCTCACCGGCTCCTCGCCCATCATCTGGCGCAGTTTGTTGTACTGGCTCGCCGGCGTCACAAACAGGCCCATCGTATCGGCATTGCTACCCCCGAACGCCCTGGGAAGCTTTTCGCCCATGGTCTTGCACATCTCACTTGGAGTCACCGAAGGATCCGAGCCGCCAAGCGGGTAACTCAGATACGAATCGATCTGCACATGCTCACCGGCAACATCGGCGATACTGACCTTCTTGCCGGTCTCGTCGTTGTTGTCCGCCGACTTGCCCTTGCGATCGCCGTGCCATGGATCGCCGTGCCATGCGGAGTACAAATCGACCGCACTATCGGCCAGCACCATGCGATCGGCCTCAGACGGATTGACGTACTCCTTGTAGTAGTCGAGCGTTTCGGGCGTGTAATAGATATACGTCTGCGACATATCGGCCGGCGTATAGCGCTCCAGATTCTCATTCATCACGTTGGCGATCGACATACCGCAGGTCACCGAGGTGATGGCGAGGAACAGAATCATCGCGATGACGCCCATCGAAAAGCACACCGTGTTGACCTTGGCCGCAAGCTGGCGCACGGTAAACATGTTGAGACCGCGCCAATACACACCACGCAGGCTCTGCAGCAGCTTGATAAGCATGCCCGAGAGTCCCCAGAATAGGGCAAAGGTGCCCACGGTAACCATAGCGGTCGTGATGCCAAACTGGTTCATGGCCTCTTGCAGCTTGCTGTCCATCTCGGTGAGCGGGAACCCATCACGTAGCAGACGGTAATAGGCCACGCCCACCAGCACCACGCCCACGGCAAAGATGGCAATCGCAATCCAGGGGTTGCGTGTCTTGATGCTCTCGTTGCGACGCTCGGCACCCATAAGCTCGATGAGTTTGGTACGACGCACGGCGAGAAGGTTCAGCAGCAACGTGAGCACAAACATTACGAGCATGCAGGCAAGGGTCAGGTTGAACGCATGCACCGAGAAGAAGAAGTGGAAATTGGCGATCTGTGTCTTAAAGAGCGAGGCCGTAAAGAATACCATGAGCTGAGAGAGCCCCACGCCCAGCACGATGCCGGCGACAAAGGCGCCGACCGAAACGATCACAGTCTCGAGCGCCATAATCGTGGCGACGCGCCCGCGCCCCATGCCGAGTACCTGGTACAGGCCAAACTCCTTTTTGCGGCGTTTCATGATGAAGTTATTGGCGTACACCATCAAAAAGGCCATGACGCCGGCCAAAAAGTACGTGAGGTAGCCGAGCATGGTACCCATGACCTCGGACAAGCCCGCTTCCTCGATGCCGGCGATGTCGACCTGCATCGAGACGGTGTTAAAGGCATAGAAGACCGTGACGCCCAGGGTGAGCGTCAACAAGTAAACGAGGTAGTCGCGGCCGGCGCGGCGGACGTTGCCCCAAGCGAGTTTACAGAGCATCGGAGCCCTCACCGCCCATCATGGCAACGACCTCCATAATGCGGTCGAAGAACTCTCGGCGGTCGGTGTCGCCGCGGCGCAGCTCGGTGAAGATCTTGCCGTCGCGAATAAACAGCACACGGCTCGTGTAGCTGGCGGCAAAGCTGTCGTGCGTAACCATGAGCACGGTGGCGCGCAGACGGCGGTTGAGGGCCTCCAGGCTCTCGAGCAGCAGGCGAGCGCTCTTGGAATCGAGGGCGCCGGTGGGCTCGTCGGCCATGATCATGGTGGGGTCGGTGACAAGCGCGCGACAGGCGGCAACGCGCTGCTGCTGGCCGCCGGACATCTGGTAGGGATATTTGTCGAGCACCTGGCTGATGGAGAGGCGCGCTGCCACATCCTGCACGCGGGTCGAGATCTCTGCCGAGTTTGTGCGGGCGATGGTGAGCGGCAGGGCGATGTTCTCGCGTGCCGTGAGCGTATCGAGCAGGTTGGAGTCCTGGAAGATAAAGCCGAGCTCCTCGCGGCGGAACTGTGAAAGCTTAGCCTGCTTCATACGCGTCACGTCCTGGCCGTTGATGCGGATGGTGCCGCTCGTGGCGCTATCGATGGTCGACACGCAGTTGAGCAACGTCGACTTGCCCGAGCCCGAAGCGCCCATGATGCCAACAAATTCGCCGCGGTTGACGGTAAAACTGACGTCGTTGAGCGCGCGGGTCACGTTGCCCAGCGCTCCATATACCTTTTCGAGATGCGCGACCTCCAGTACCGGGGTCGCCATGTGCGTGGTTTGCATACCGAGTCCTTTCTTGCGATTAGTCTACGGCATCTATAGTCGCAAGAAGACGAGTCGGCTACCATCGATATGGCTTACGCTTGCCTTACCGTTGTGTAAGGTAGGGGTAGCTACCCTGCCACGTGTTGATGTTGAGAGAGGACTCCTGTTGAAGACTATTCATGTTGCCGCTGGGATCATTCGCAAGGAAGAATCTGACGAGCTGCTTGCCGTGCAGCGCGGCTATGGCGACATGCAGGGACTTTGGGAGTTTCCCGGTGGCAAGCTCATGCGCGGTGAGTCGCCCGAGGACGCCGTACGCCGCGAACTCATGGAAGAGCTGCAGGTCAAAGTCACGAACCTGCGCGATTTCTATACCGTTGAGTACGACTACCCCGATTTTCATCTCTCGATGGAGTGCTACTACTGCTCGCTGGCCGATGAATCCGATGAGCCCCAGAAACATGACCGCCAGCTCGATATCCGCTGGATTCCACGCACCTCGCTTGCCACCGTTGAGTGGATGCCCGCCGACAAGGGGCTTATCGATGCTCTGATTGAGTTGAAGGAAGATCGGCTTAAGGCCAACGGCACTGCCAACGACGCCGAGGCCACCACGACCGACGAGCCCGCTTCCAGGCCCAAGCGCGCACCTAAGCGCCACAGCAAGAAGCGTCCCAAGTCCGGTCTGCTCGACGGCATCGATACCTCGGACCTCTCCGCCGACGAGCGCGAACTGGTGCGCCGTCGCGCCGCCATCAAAAAGTCCATGAAGGGCAACAAGCGTGCGAACACCAAGCCCGAGCTGCTCGTTCGCCAGCGCCTGCGCGCCGCGGGCCTTACGGGCTATCGCTTGGAATGGAAGGTTCCCGGCAAACCCGATATCGCCTTTCCCGGGCGCAAGATCGCCATCTTCGTCAACGGTTGCTTTTGGCACCGCTGCCCCAAGTGCAACCCTAGCCAGCCCAAGCGCAACGTTGAGTTTTGGGAGGCAAAGTTCCGTCGCAACGTCGAGCGCGACCGCGCTGCCGTGGCAGCACTCACTCAAATGGGCTGGACACCCATAACCATCTGGGAATGTGAGCTCAAAAAAGACCGCATCGACGCCACGATGGAAAAGGTCATCGAGCAGGTGCGCGCCGCAAAACCGCAGTGCTAATCCGCCCGCTCTCGCCGTGATTTCCCTAGGGAAATCACGGTTGCACGCCTCTAAGCGTGTTTTCCCTAAGGGAATCATAGTTGGGCCCATCCAGATGCCTCACATACGCAACAATTACGCCACAAACCTTAGAGAACCCTTAAGACCCCAGCCTTTTAAAAGTGTTATTCGATAGCTTTGACCTGCAGTTTCATTGTTACATCAAACCTGGTTAAGCCTTTCTTTAGCGCTTCCTCATCTGCGCTCGCGGCATAATGTAGCCAGCGCACGGGACCTAGCAGCAACCCCGAGCGCATCCTTTTGGTGGACATCGAGGAGGCCGCATAAGCATGCATTCTTCCAATGACGCAGCACAGCAGCCATCCCTAAAACATGCAAACCTTTTCTCCTTCCCCCCGACACAGAGAAACGGCCTCCTCGACTCCCCAACCTCGCAGCACATGCGCTCAACCGATCAGAGCCTCAACCTAAGAGCATCTTTCAAAAAGCTCCAGGCATCGCTAGACAAGGCATTCCCCAACCAGGCCCGGGCATTCTAACCCCCATCAGCAAAGAGACGCTCCCGTCAAAAAAGCGCTCCAAATCGCTGATTTTCGACGGAAACAGCATGGGGAAGCGATGACACTGAAGCAGAAATGGGGTGAGGGGGGGGATTGTTGAAGGAGAAGCGGAGAATACGAGCAACTGGGAAGCGGTTATTGAGGGGGCCACTAGCCCAAGGCGACATCCAGGACCATCATGATCACGAAGCCCGCGATGACACCGAGGGTACCGATGTTGGAATGCGTCCCCAGGTGCGCCTCGGGAATCAGTTCCTCGACCACCACGTACACCATGGCACCCGCCGCGAACGCCAGCATCCACGGCATGAACGGGGTGATCTGCGCGCTCACAAGCACCACCGCAATGCCGAAAATCGGCTCGACGATGCCCGACAGGCTGCCCAGCACAAACGCCTTCGTGCGACTCAGCCCCTCACGCATGAGCGGCAGCGAGATCGCCGCGCCCTCGGGGAAGTTCTGCAGCCCCATGCCGATGGCTAGCGCAAATGCCATGCCAAGGTACGCCGTCGCATCCGCACCAGTTGCCTGGGCTGCCATCGCGAACACCAGGCCCACGCTCATACCCTCGGGGATGTTGTGCAGCGTCACCGCCGACACCAGCAACGTCGTGCGCTTCCAGCTCGACCTGGCGCCCTCGGGCTCCGCCTCTTCGGCATGCAGGTGAGGCAGGAACGTATCGAGCAGCATGAGGAACGCCACGCCCAACAGGAAACCGCCAGCCGCGGGAATCCAGCCAATCTGGCCTGCCTCCTCAGCCTGCTCGATTGCAGGAATCAACAGCGACCACACACTCGCTGCGATCATGACGCCGGCGGCGAACCCCAGGAAAATCCGGTGCGTCGTCTCGCTGTCCTTGCGAAAGAAAAACACCATCGCCGAGCCCGCCGTGGTCATGAGCCAGGTAAATCCGCAGCCCAGCGCCACCCATCCAAACGCACGAAGAATCGTCTCGTCCATCCAGCTTCCTTCCTTCTGCTACTTGCTGGCCATCATACCCAGAGTGCTTAGCACAAAGTCCGGAAAAACGCCCGTAGACCCTCTCCCGATTTTTGTGTTTCCTCAGCTCTCCGTGTATGTTCCCTCTGTTAGGCTGGAGTCCTCGAGCACAATCAACCTCCTCATCCATCCTACCGGCTGCGCGTTGGTGCCGCTGTGCCTCGTGTCGCTGAAGTCGTATAAGACGCACGCCTTCCCCGCTGACAAAGGCAAAACTCCCCCTCGATGGTCATGCCGTATCGACGCGCCGTCTCCTTTCTTGAGATTCTCTTGAGAATTGCCACCCACACACGGTGCTACCATGGGCAAAGCGCCCGCAGCTGCGCGCCGCAAGCTAAACATCACGCCATATACCCACGCCGAAAGGGAAGCCATGGCAGATATCCGCGTGCTCATCGTCGAGGACGACGCCGACATCAACCACATCGTTGCCACGCACCTTTCCCGATGCGGCTATGCCTGTACCCAGGCGTTTTCGGGCACGGAGGCGCGCCTGCTCCTCGAAGCCGCGCTCACGAAGGCGAGCGTCGACCACAGCGCCAGCTTTAACGTGGTGATCTGCGACCTTATGCTCCCCGGCATGACCGGCGAGGAGCTCGTCGCGCTCATCCGCCAGCGCGACGCGTCCGTTCCCATCGTCGTGACCTCGGCCCGCACGGCCGCCTCCGACAAGATCGACCTGCTCAAGCTCGGCGCCGATGACTACCTTGCCAAGCCCTTCGACCTCGATGAGCTTGTCGCGCGTATCGAAGTGCAGCTCAGACACCGCAAACAAACCGTCGTACTCGACAGCGACGCTGCAAGTGCGCCACATCGAACCCTCGTGTTCCGCTCATGGGAGCTCGACCCCGAGGCCCGCACCTTCACGGCACACGGCGCGGAGATCGAGCTCAGCCGCATCGACTTCAACATCATGGAGCTGCTCATGCGCCGCCCCCGGCGCGTGTTTTCCAAGCAGGAGCTGTTCGAGCAGGCGTGGGGCGAGCCGTACGCCGCCGACGACAACACCGTCAACGTGCATGTTTCGAATATCCGCGGCAAGCTCAAGGGGAGTGGGACGGAAGGCTACATCAAGACGGTCTGGGGTATGGGCTTTAAACTGGTTGAGGAATAGGCGCAGATTGCCCATGCCGTGCGTTTGTCCACTGACAAACGTCACGCTTTGGAACGAGCACCTTCGCCCACCTTTACCCTTTCTTTATTTCCGCTTACGTCTTCCCCAAGACATACGGCCCATGATGAAGATGTAGACCAACCACCATACGGAAGGAGCGGCTGTGAACGTTCTTCAAACATGCGCGCTGACCAAACGGTACGGAAACACCTGCGCCGTCGACGCCCTCGATCTTCATGTTGCCGAGGGAGACATCTACGGCTTTGTAGGGAAAAACGGTGCAGGCAAGTCGACTGTCATGAAGATGGTAACCGGGCTTGCGACGCCAACCTCGGGCGATATCGAGCTGTTCGGGGAGTCGCTGCGTGGACGCAAGGCCTTCGACGCCAGTTTCTCGCGTGTGGGTGCCCTCATCGAGGACCCCGGCATCCTGCCAAATTACTCCGCGTTCGAAAACCTCATGTGCAAGGCGCTCGCCATCGGCGTGGCCCACGCCAAAGAGCAGTGCCACGACCTGCTTGCCCTCGTGGGGCTTCAAGACACCGGCAACCGTTCGGTCAAGAAGTTCTCCCTCGGCATGAAGCAACGCTTGGGTCTGGCGCTCGCCCTTGTGGGAGGCCCCGACCTCCTGCTGCTCGATGAGCCGTTCAACGGCATGGACCCCGAGGTCACGCGCAGCATGCGCAACACGCTCACCCGCCTCAACCAGGAGCGCGGCGTTTCCATAATGATCTCGAGCCACGTGCTCGACCAGCTCGACCGCATGGCAACGCGCTTTGGCGTAATCCGTGACGGCAGCATGGTGCGCGAGTTCACGACCGAGGAACTGCATGCCAGCTGTGGCAGCTCCGTCCGCGTCAAGACCGTCGATGCCGCCCGCACGCTAGCGATTCTCGAAGAGCGGTTGACGGGCGCATCCTTGCGCATGGAGCCGGACGGATCCGTGCTGGTGTCCGCCGGCATCGCATGGGCGGATGGGTCGAAGCGTGGCGGTGCGGCGGCAGACGCGGCAAACGCCGTGGGTGCCATTCCCACCATCGAGGAGATTTCTCGCGTCCTGCACGACTCCGACCAGCGGGTTCTTGAGCTCACCAAGCTCGAGCGCGATATCGAGGATTACTTCGTCGAGCTTATGGGCGCCGAGCTCACCGACGCGAACGACGCAGCGCGCGCCGGCAATACCGTGCGCGCCACTGCCTCGCAGCGCAACACGAAGGAGGCCTAGCATGCTGAACCTTCTTCGCGCCGACCTCTACCGCATCACCCGCATCAGCCGCCTGCGCGGAGCCTTCTGGCAATACGCGCTCGTGCTTACCGCCTGCACCGCACTGTTCGCATTCACAACGAGCATGTCTCTCCAGGAGGGGTTTTTGAGCGTCGAACGGGCGCGCATGGGTTCGACACCGTCTGCCTTTGCCGGCGGCTGGTGGCTCAGCAGCCCTTCGATTTTGACGATGTCATGTCTCTTTGGCACTCTCGAGCTGCTCTTTTTCGACCTTTCAGACGGCTATATCAAGAACCTCATATCGTCGACGCGAGGCCGCCTCGCGCTCTTTGTAGAGAAGCTCGTCCTTGTAGGCATATGGTCCTTCCTGCTCATGGCGGTGAGCTTTGCACTCATCGCGCTTCTTGCCCTGTTTTTTATGAGCCGAGCGGGTCTTTCGTTCACGGCACTCGACACAGTCGGCACGGGCTTCTTGTGGGTTCTGGGCGTATGGTTCACCAACTGGGCAATTTCCGCCATCCCGCTCTTTTTCGCCTTCGCCTCGCGTGCCAAGGTCCCGAGCTATATCTTCGCCTTCCTGATCGCCACGTCCTCCATTCCCCTCTCCTTGATGAGCCTCGCGGAGTCCGGCTCTCTTGGGCTCCCCGATCCGGTCCAATCCCTCCTGTCCAATGTCGCCAGCTGGATGCCGAGCATTGCCATGCAAAACCTGGAAACCGGGGCGAGCCACATCTTGAACCCCATGACGGGCAGTGCCGGACTTCCGCTCAACTATGCCACCTGGATCCTGTTCGTGAGCATTATCTGGCTCACCATCTCGAGCACTCTGTTCCTGCTCGTTGCCAAGAAAAAGGACCTGTGAGCTAGGCGTACGAACATCGTCCCGCTCGACCTCGCATCCTCGAAAGGAGAGATCATGCTCGTTGCCATCGCGCTCATCTTGGGCATTATCGCGGGCGCACTCATCGCCGTCGCTGTCTTTGCCAGCGACATAAACCGCATGACGCGCTTTTTGCAGCAGCGCCCAGCGGGCAGCAACGCCCGCCTCAATCGCGGCTCCTCCGCCCCTGGCCTTGCCGACCTCGTAGACGCCATCAACGCCGAGCTCGACCGCAGCGACGAGGCACGCATCGCGGTCCAGCGCAGTCAGCAGGAGTTCCAGCGCGACCTCTCCTCGCTGTCGCACGACATCCGCACGCCGCTCATGGGCGCCAAGGGTTACCTGCAGCTCGCTTGTGACGAAGTCGAGCCCGATGAGCGTGCCGCGCGCCTTGGCGCCGCCACCGACCGCATCGACGCCACAGCCGCCCTCCTCGACCAGCTCTTCTCCTACACAAAGGCGAGCGACCCTGACCTCGAGCTCGTCTGCGAGCCCCTCGAACTCAGGCCAATCGTCGAGCGCGTGCTGCTCGGCCATTTCCCCGAGTTCGAGGAACGCGGCTGGGAGCCGAAACTCGTTGCCCAGCCTCAGGACGTCACCATAAGCGCTAACAGCGATGCCCTTGAGCGCATTCTGGAGAACCTCGTGGTCAACGCCCTGCGCCACGGTATCGACGCTCCCCGCATCGCGCTCGCGCGCGGGCGTATCCGCATCGCCAACCGCGTGGCAGACCCCGCCGAACTCGATGTCACGCGTCTCTTCGACCGCTTTTACCAGGCCGACACCGCGCGGGGCAAGAGCGGAGCGGGCCTCGGGCTCGCCGCAGCCGCCAAGCTCGCCCACGCCATGGGGCTCGAGCTTTCTGCCTCGTTCGAGAGAGACATGCTCGTCTTCGAGCTTTCGCAGCCCTCCCGTCCCTCTCTTTCAGCCATAACGCCACAAGGGCGATTGAGCAGGGCGACTGAGCAGGGCCCCCGTACTTAGTTTCCAAAATCACTCCGCAGCGCGAAGGCCCCCGTTGTCAACGCTTCGAAGAAGCGAGACAACGGGGGCCTTCATGCGCGAGGACGTTTTGGAAACTAAGTACGGAACCCGCCCAGACCGTCCGGTGGGATCAGAGTACCCTTGCTGTTACTCCGCTTTGCCCACGGAGTTGAGGTTGGTCATGCGGATCTTAACCAGCTCGGTAATCTCGCGCATGCCCTCCTTGGCCGGCTTCTTGGGATCGAAGCAGGCGGGGTTCTCGGCCATGTAGGCCATGAAGCCCTTGGTGTAGGCCTGACGCAGCTCAGTGGCGTAGTTAACCTTGCAGATGCCGTTCTTCACAGCCTCGGCAACCTGCTCATCGGGCACACCGGAGGTGCCGTGCAGAACCAGCGGCACGTCGACGGCGTCGCGGATGGCCTTGACCACGGACTGCTCGATGTGCGGGTCGCTCGTGTACACGCCGTGGCTGGTGCCAACGCCAATGGCCAGCGAGGTGCAGCCCGTGCGCTCGACAAACTCCTTGGCCTCGGCCGGATCGGTGTAGGGGCTCTCGCCCTCAACCGCAGGACCGTCGTCCTCCTTGCCGCCAACCTTGCCGAGCTCGGCCTCGACAGGCACGCCCATGGCACGGCCAGCGTCGGCGACGGACTTGGTCAGGGCGATGTTGTCCTCGAAGGACTCGTGCGAACCGTCGATCATGACGGAGGTGTAGCCAGTGCGGAAGGCCTGCATGCAGCGGTCATAGCCATCGCCGTGGTCGAGGTGCAGGGCGACGGGCACGGAAGCGCGCTCGGCGGCAGCCTTGACCATGCCGTAGAAGTAATCCAGGCCAGCGGTCTTGATGGTGCCCGGGGTGGTCTGCATGATGACGGGGGACTTGGTCTCCTCGGCAGCGGCCAGAACGGCCATAACAAACTCGAGGTTCTCGACGTTGAACGCGCCAACGGCGTAGTGGCCGGCCTGAGCGTCCTTGAGCATCTTTTCGGTGGTAACAAGTGCCATGAGCGTTTGCTCCTCTCCCTCGCCCGCATCTGGACATCGGGCGTAGTTGTTCACAAGGCGTTTACCTTGCGTTTTGCTGCGCTCATTGTATGAAATTCAGCGGCTTTACACGCGCGAGATATTGAGCCCATGCAGGTCAATACAGTCGTTTTTGAAAAGTAAACGGAAGGAATTTGAGCCGAGTGGACATGTTCGATATTGAATTTTGAGTGTTCAGCGTCTTTCTTTTATAGAAAAGATAAGTAATCGAAAGGTCTTTTCTTACTCAAAAAGAAAATGAACGAAAATAGAGTCAACACAATTCCTGCAAATTTAGCCGAGAATGGAGCAAGCATGGCCCAAGCCACCAACCGTGCTTTTGCCGACGAACGCCGTACCGCCATTATGGAAATGCTCGAGCATAATGCCTCGGTGCAGGTAGCAGAAATCGCCCAGACCTTTGGTGTGTCCTCCGTCACCGCCCGCGCCGACTTGGACGCCCTCGCCGAGTCCGGCAAGCTGCGCCGCACGCATGGTGGCGCTGTGTCGCTCCAGAAGCGGCTGACCGTATCCACCCAGGATCGCCGCATCAACGTCAATGTCGCCGCCAAGCAGGCCATCGCACAAAGCGCCATTGAACTCGTCGGCAACGGTGACACCCTGCTCGTCGACTCGGGCACCACGGCGCTCGAGTTCGTCCGGCTCCTCGATCAGCGCGACGGTATCACCGTCATCACGGCAGACATAACCATTGCCGATTACATCGACGAGAGCATGCCCTCAGTCGATGTCGTCATGCTGGGCGGGGCGCTGCGCAAAGGCCATCGTTATTTGTACGGACCGCTCACTATGCAAGCGCTCCAAATGGTCCATGCCGATCTTGCCGTCATGTGCCCTGGCGCTTTTGTCCCCAGCTGCGGCTTTACGACCGACTTTCCCCAGATGGCCGAGACCAAAACGGCTATGATCGCCGCGGCCCATCAAAGCGTCGCCCTCATGGACGCCAGCAAGGTTAACGGACGCGGCATGTACCGCTTTGCCGAACTTACCGATGTCGACACCATCGTGATGGACCGTGACCCCGACAACGCCGTCGCCACCTCAATCGCCGAGGTCACCGACATTGACGCCCCAACCCTCATCATCGCCACCGCCTAAAAACAAAAACCACCACAAAGGTGCCTGAGTCCCCTTTGTGGTGGTTTGAACGGCACGGCGGTTCGCTCCGCCAGTTTGTCTCAATCTGTAACAACTAGACCCCTAAAAGTCAGTTAACTGTTACAGATCGAGATAATTCCGCTCGACCCCCGCCCTTAATCTAAACCTGTAACAGATAGAGTCGATTTAGCCGCCCAGATGTTACAGATTGAGACAGTTGGACGCGAAACGGTCTTGGCAGAAGTGGCCCTCTAGCAAAGAGACGCTACATATCGACCGAAGCCCGGCAGCGCAAACTCGAAACGTCCCTGTAAGGGTTCTTCAATCACCCCTGCCTCAATTAGACGTTTTTTATACGTCGAGATCGAACCGGAACTTTTCTTAAGCCGCGCAGCCAATTCTTGCCTGGTCGTCGTCCCCTCCGGATTCATTGCACGAAGAAAATCCAAGTCCCCCTGTGAAAGTTCCGCTGCAGTCGAGGCAAAAACGCGCGATTCGAGCTCCTCTTGCGCAAGCTTCGCGCCACGTTCGACGTCTTCAAGGGAAACCTCAGCCGCCTGGCGCGAAGCGTTCCACGCCCGATATCCCACCAACTGGAACATAAACGGAAAACCATCGATTGCCTCGGCAGCACGGTCGACCGCCTCATCGGAAATCGTTTTGCCACCGTCTTCAATCGTCAGCCGAAACGCTTCTTTTACCTCAGTCGGCGAAATAGATCCCAGCGAATGCTGGGCAGCACGACGAAGAAACGATGTCGATTTTCCCGTCAACAACGCCAGCACGCGAAACGGCAGCCCCGCCATAAGCAAAGCTACTTTTTTGTTCTCGCTCACAAAATGTTGGTAGGTGGTAACGAGCTCGGTCATTTGAGCAAACGATGCATCAACTTCGTCAACGGCGATAAGCACCCCGGTGCCAGTCGCTTCAAGCTGAGCAAACAGAGCGTTCATCTTAGTACGCCAGTTGGCGCCCTCAAATTCAATATCAACGTTTTCCCAGCTCATACTACCTATGGGGGCAATCCCAACACTGTTCACACGCCTAGAAGCGGGCTTTTCGATCAGATGGGCAGCCGATTCGTTGAGGCGCTGCAGAATGTCTTCGAGCATCCCGTCCGAAGCCGTCACATTCGCCGTAATCCAGCCTTCTTGCTGGGCGCGGTATGACAGATATGCCAAAAGGGCCGTTTTGCCCGTCCCGCGCGCTCCGTAGAAAATCGAGCATAGGTTGGGGTCGGAATCGGCGCTTTCAAACGCCAGCACCATATCATCAATGATTTGCTCACGGCCGGCCATGTATGCCGGTACACGTCCGAACATCGGCGTGAACGGATTTGCTTGCCTGTACGCTGTCGCCGCCGCCATAAAGCCTCCCTTGAACTCACGTAATTCCATTATGCCCCACAGCTCTTGATTTCTTTGAGCATCTTTGAGTTTTTTGAGCACCTTTGAGTTTCTTGAGCATTCTTGAGTTCTTTGAACAAAAACCACCACAAAGGTGCCTGTCCCCTTTGTGGTGGTTTTGACGGTAGAAGCGAGCGCGTTGTTACTTGGACAGCTCGTCGGCGAGAACCTCGATCTGAGCGCGCGATGCGTCGTTGAGCGAACCCAGGACAGTCACCTTGTTCTGCGTCAGCGTGATGTCCTTCATGCCCTCGAGCTCCTTGGTCATAACTTTGGCAGCAGCGGGCGCCCAGGAGCCGGCCTCGACGAGTGCCACCGTTCGGTTCTGATAGGCGTGCCCGGCAAGCGTATGGATAAAGGTGCTCATGAACGGGAAGATCTCGCCCTGATAGGTAATGGAAGCGAGCACCAGACGGTCATAGCGGAACGCGTCCTCAACGGCCTCGGCCATATCGTCGCGAGCCAGGTCAAAGACGGAGACCTTCTGGCCGCGGGCCTCGAGCGCAGATGCGAGCTCCTCAACGGCAGCCTTCAGATGGCCATACACACTCGCATAGGCGATCGTGATGCCCTCGTCCTCGGGCTGGTAGCTCGACCAGGTGTTGTAGGTGTCGAGGTAGTAGCCCAGGTTCTCGGTCAGCACAGGACCATGGAGCGGGCAGATGATCTGGATATCCAGATCGGCGGCCTTCTTGAGCACGGCCTGCACGAACTTGCCGAACTTACCGACGATGCCAAAGTAGTAGCGGCGCGCTTCGCAAGCCCAGCCCTCGGGATCCTCGATGTCGTTAGCACCGAACTTGCCAAAGCCGTCGGCACTAAAGAGCACCTTGTCGGTGGACTCGTAGGAGAAGATCACCTCGGGCCAGTGCACGTTGGGGGCGCCGACAAACGTTAGGCTGTGGCCACCCAGGTCGAGCACGTCGCCCTCTTTGACGACCATCTTGCGATCGGGGTAGTCGGTGCCAAAGTAGTTGACCATCATGCGGAAGGCGCCCATGCTGGCCACAATCTGTGCCTGGGGATAGCGCTCCATAAAGGCGGCGATACCGGCGGAGTGATCGGGCTCCATGTGATGGACGACCAGGTAGTCGGGCGTACGGCCGTCGAGCGCGGCCTCGAGGTTGCCGAGCCATTCGTCGACAAAGCCGGCGTCGACCGAATCGGCGACAGCGATTTTATCGCCCAAGATAACATAGCTGTTGTATGCCATGCCGTTCTCGGACACGTCGTACTGGCCCTCGAACAGGTCAATGTCGTGATCGTCGACACCGATGTAGCGGATATCCTTGGTGATCTCCATCAGGCAAAGCCTCCTAGATAGACAAAAGAACCCGTCTATCATAGCACTCGCCTTCATAGCCACGGCTATCTGTCAGCATCCTTATCGATTGTTATTGAGGCGGAATATACCTCCGTTTACCTGCAAAAACTATGTGCGCGGTATCGCCGTGCTATGTCGAATAATGAGCTGGCCGGGAATACGAATGGCAACGGTTTTGCCCGCCGTACCCGCCTTGGGAACCGCGTGCTCGAACACCTCGCGTCCACGCTGATGCAAATCGAATCGCACGGTCGTGAGCTCGTTGTGTGCCACAAAATCATCGAGCGAATCGTCGACACCCACCACGCTCACGTCCTCGGGCACGCGCAGACCGCTATCGCGCAGCGCGGCAATCGCGCCATTTGCCATCTGGTCGTTTGCCGCGTAAATCGCCGTCATGGTGCGATCATGCTCGGCCAGGTACCTGCCGGCCTCGTAACCGCTGTTGGCAGACCAGTCGCCCTCGAGCGGCTCTACCGGCTCGATGTGTTTACGCTCGAGCGCATCCTGCCAACCGGCGCGACGAAATTGCTCGTCGACCGAGAACGACGGGCCGCCAATATAGCGAATTTGCTCGTGCCCCAGCTCAAACAGGTGATCCACAAGCAATAGCGAGCAGCCGTAATGGTCGGAATCGACCGTGGTCACCCGCGGATGCGCATACATGGTAACGATGACCGTGCCAATGCCCGGCAGTGGATCAAACGTCTCAAAATCGGGCGCCATGCGACTCATGCCGATGATGATGCCGTCCACGGGCAGCGCGGCCATACGACGCGTGGCCTCGGCAAGCGAAAACTCCTCGGTCTTGGACATCTCGACCAGCGTGATGGCGCAATTATGCTCGCGAGCAGCGCTGGCGATGCCGTCGATCATTGAGAGGTTGCCAAACTTGGTGACATCGTTGATGCATAGGCCGACCGAATGGTAACGGCCGTCGCGCAGCGAGCGACCGGCATAACTCGGACGAAAGCCGAGCTCTTGCATAGCGGCCTGCACGCGCTGGCGCGTCTGCTCGTTAACGTTGGGCAAGCCGTTGGCGACGCGCGAAACCGTCTGCTGCGAAACGCCGGCAGCGCGGGCGACGTCGGCCATGGAGACCGGACGCGTACCTGCATCGTTGGACGGGCGCCTTGCCACAGGATCACCTTCACCCTTGCGAGATCTGAATAGCGTGCATGCCGGCCCGGGCAGAAATACATCCCGCGCCGAGGCCTGCTATCGTCGGACGCATGTTAACGTACTCTACTTTTTCTATCTGCATCTCTTCTGCTTTATAAGTCCATACAGCAGTACCGTTCACGGCTGTTTTTCTACCGATTACCAGATTCTCAAAAAGTGACAAACGTTGTGTTATGAGTACGTTAACATAGCCCACAACGTGCGGCATCGTGAACACTTGGTTCATTCCGCTTCAAGTTGTTAACGTACTCATAACGACGCAAAACTCCCCGTGCGCGCCAAGGAAAGGACTCCCATGACCACCCCCGACGAAAAGACATTCGCCACGCTCACCAAGCTATTTGAGGAGGAGTTTGGCCCCATCGGCGACCGCCAGGTGCTCTACGTGCACGCGCCCGGCCGTTCCGAGATCAGCGGCAACCACACCGACCACGAGGGCGGCCACGTCATCGCCGGCTCGCTCGATGTCGCCGTTGACGGTATCGCCGTGGCAACCGACTCCAACAAGATTCGCGTTGCCGACGAGGGCTACCCCACGTTTGAAATCGCACTCGACACGTTAGATGTTCAGGAGTCCGAGAAGGGCACGTCCGCAAGCCTCGTGCGCGGTATGGCCCACGAAATCGCAGCGCTTGGTGTTGAGCCCAAAGGCTTCGACTTCGCCTTCACCTGCTCCGTCCCCTCGGGCGGCGGCCTTTCCAGCTCTGCCGCCGTCGAGGCCGCGTACGGTCGTGCCATGGAGACGCTCTGGGGGGCGCCCGCCATTGAGCCCGTCACGCTCGCTCAGATGAGCCAGCGCACCGAGAACAACTACTACGGCAAGCCCTGCGGTCTGATGGACCAGGCCGCTGTGTGCCTGGGCGGCCTTGCCTACATGGACTTTGAGGACCAGGCTCAGCCTAAAACCCAGAAGCTCGAGCTCAACTTTGAGGATCACGGCTATGCGCTCGTGCTCGTTAAGGTCGGTGCCGACCACGTGGCCGCTACCGACGACTACGCCGCCGTTCCGCGCGAGATGCAGGATGTTGCCGCCGAGTTTGGCAAGGCACGCCTGTGCGAAGTCAACGTTGCCGACTTTGATGCCAAGCTGCCCGAGCTGCGCGCCAAGCTGGGTGACCGCGCGTGCCTGCGCGCCGTTCACTACTGGTACGAGAACGGCCTGGTCGACAAGCGCTGGGCAGCTCTCAACGCCGGCGACATCGACCAGTTCCTGGTCCTCACGCGCGAGTCCGGCGCCAGCTCTGCCATGTACCTACAGAATGTCGTTGCCAAGCTGGGCTCCGAGCAGCCCTCGATGTATGCCCTGGCGCTGGCCGAGCACGTGCTCGACGGCCGCGGCGCCGTCCGTATCCACGGTGGCGGCTTTGGTGGCACCATCCAGGCCTTCGTGCCGCTCGACCTGGTCGACACCTTCATTGCCAAGATGAACGGCTGGCTGGGCGAGGGCTCTGCCCGCCACTACGCAATTTCTGACAAGGGGGCTTACGCGGCATGGCTGTAATGACTGATGTGCGCGAGGCCGCGCAGGGCCTCATCGAATATGCCATCCACCGATCGATGATCGGACAGGACGACCGCATCTGGGCCTACAACACCATTCTGGAGTGCATCGGCGCCACTGGCCCCGCACTCGACATGGCCTGGGCGCTCCAGGTCGAGAAACTCTCGCTCGTTCACCCCGATACCCTGCCCGACTTTGACCTTGAAGGTACACTTGCCGCGCTTTCCGAGGCTGCCGTTGCCAACGGCGCCGCCGAGGACACGGCGTCGGGCCGCGACCGCATCGCCATGCGCATTATGGGCGTGCTCATGCCGAGACCTTCGGTTGTAAACGAGGAGTTCAACGGCCGCATGGGCGTCAACGAGCCCCGCGCCGCGACCGACTGGTTCTACGGTCTGTGCTGCGACGCCGGCTACGTGCGCCGCGCCGCCATCGCGCGCAACATCAAATGGAGTACCCCCACCAACTGGGGCGACCTCGAGATCACCATCAACCTGTCGAAGCCTGAGAAAGACCCGCGCGATATTGCCGCGGCCGGTGCCGCCAAAAACACGGGCGAGAAGTATCCCGCCTGCCAGCTCTGCATCGAAAACGAGGGCTACCCTGGACGCTCCGCTGCAGCCGACGGCGGCGCTCACCCCGCCCGCCAGAATCTGCGCGTTATCCCCATTGAGCTCGACGGCGAGCGCTGGGGCTTCCAGTACAGCCCGTACGCGTACTTTAACGAGCACTGCATTGCCATGAGCTCCAAGCATCGCCCGATGCACGTCGACCGCAAGGGCCTGACCTGTCTGCTCGACTTTGTGGACCTGTTCCCGCACTACTTTATTGGCTCTAACGCCGACCTGCCCATCGTGGGCGGCTCGATTCTGTCGCACGACCACTTCCAGGGCGGCGCGCACGAGTTCCCCATGATGCATGCCGCCGAGGTCTCGCAGTTTAGCGTGCCCGGCTTTGACCAGGTCAGCGGCACCGTGTTGCAGTGGCCGCTTTCGGTGCTGCGACTGCGCTCGCACGACCGCGCCCAGTTGCTCGACGCCGCCGAGAAGATTATTCTCGCCTGGCGCGAGTGGACCGATGAGTCGGTTGGCGTCATCGCACACACGGCCGACGGCGTGGCGCACAACACCGTGACGCCCGTCATTCGCCGCGTCGACTCTCGCGGAAATGCCGGCGGCGAGATTTACGAGGCCTACTTGGCGCTTCGCTGCAACATCACGACCGATGAGCATCCGCTGGGCGTGTTCCACCCGCATGCCGAGTACCACCACATTAAGAAGGAGAACATCGGCCTGATCGAGGTCATGGGCCTGGCCATTCTTCCGCCGCGCTTGGTTCCCGAGCTTGGCGCCGTTCGCGAGCATCTGCTGGCAGCCAAGGTCGATACCAGCTACGACCTTGCCGGTGCGCTCGAGGGCGACGACCTTTGCCGCAGCCACACCGCATGGGCCGAGGACGTCTTTGCTCGCCGCGCCGACGAGCTTACGGCGGATAACGCCATCGATATCCTGCACGAGGAGGTCGGCGTGGTGTTTGGCCACGTGCTCGACAACGCCGGCGTCTTTAAGTGGGACGAAGCCGGCCGCGCCGCCCAGCAGCGCTTTATCGACTCGCTGTAGTACGCGAACTCGAAAGCACGCACTTAACAAATAGCGCCTACACGACCACGGCGCCCGCCGGCAACATCGCCGACGGGCGCCGTTTTCTGATGCAAGGGTAGCTAATTTGCACCAAAACAAGGAGTGTTCCAAACTGCCGACAGAGAAGGAACGCTCCCACCTGCCGACCTGAATCCCCACATTATTCGATGGAAAAACGTGGTTACCTCCCACATTATTCGATGGAGAAACGTGGTTTACTCCCACATTATTCGATGGAAAGACCAAAACGGTCTTATACTAACCATGATCGTTAGGGGGCAGTATGCAGCGACAGCTAATGGACGAACTCATCGCTTGGAAATCTAGGTCAAACCGCAAGCCCCTCCTGCTTAAGGGGGCCCGCCAGACGGGAAAAACTTGGCTTCTCAACGAATTCGCAGGCCAGCAGTATCAAAACGTCATCCGTTTTGACTTTATGCTCGAACCGGGCGCACGTTCGCTGTTCGACGGAAGCCTTGACCCCAAACGCATCATCTCCCAGATAGAGCTCCTGCGCGGCCAGACCATAACGCCGACAGACACGCTCATCATCTTCGACGAAATCCAAGAGGCACCGCGTGGCATCACCTCGCTCAAATACTTCAACGAGCTGGCGCCGGAATACCATATCATGGCAGCCGGCTCCTATATGGGGCTCGCGCTCCGACGCGAAAACGAGTCGTTCCCCGTCGGCAAGATCGACCAGCTTACCATGCGCCCCATGGGGTTTGTCGAGTTCGTTCGTGCCGTCGATGGCGATCCGCTCGCAGATGCCATCCTTGCCGCAGACATGGACCTGCTGGCGAACGTTTCCGAAAAGCTCGAGCGCCTGCTCAAGGAATACCTCGTTGTCGGTGGCATGCCAGAAGTTGTCTCCGCTTTCGCCGCCTCCCACGATTTCATCGAGGCCCGCAGGCTTCAGCAGCAAATCATCGAAGCTTATGAATCCGATTTTGGCAAGCATGCGCCAGCCCGCATCGTCGAGCGCATGAGGCTGGTTTGGAAATCCCTTCCCGGCCAGCTCGCAAAGGAAAACAAGAAGTTCGTCTACGGCGCGCTTCGTCCCGGGGCGCGCGCACGCGATTTTGAGGAAAGCCTCCAGTGGCTCATGGGCTATGGAATCGTTCATAAGGTACCACGTGTTTCCGCCCTAAGAGCACCGCTCACAAGCTACGAGGATCTCTCGGGCTTCAAGCTGTTCTGCATCGACACCGGCATCCTCGGAGCACTCTCCGGCCTCACGCCAACCATTGTTCTGAACGGGCCCGCTGTTTTTACGGAGTTCAAAGGCTCGCTGACCGAGCAATACGTCGCACAGGAGCTTTTGCTCCAAGGCAATACTCCCGCGTATTGGTCATCCTCCTCCGGCAATGCAGAGACTGACTTTGCCATCGACCATGCGGGGACCGTGCTTCCGCTCGAGGTCAAGGCAGCAGAGAATCTCAAAGCAAAGAGCCTGAGGATTGCCTGCGAGAAGTTCAAGCTCGAGCGCTGCGTGAGAACATCGTTAGCGGCATATAGAGACGAGGGCACGCTCGTCAACATTCCGCTCTGGGAGATTGGGCAAATCGACAAGCTGGCATAGGCGCTGTGGAGGGGGTGCCCCGTAAGGAGTGTCCCAAACTGCCAGCAGAGACGATATGAGCAGGACATAAAAACATTGAGAGCCCCTGCTGCATGAAAGACCG
>OBJP01000667.1_pt1 | contig 20953 bp, 15 predicted proteins | sample 1519821 | NCBI WGS metagenome assembly OBJP01 (sample SAMN04209218, study PRJEB22552) | human gut metagenome | biome: gut; material: feces | host: Homo sapiens | place: USA: Oklahoma | reverse complement strand
AAGATTTTCCTGAAACTTCGACACAGCCTCTTCGCATCGAAGTAAAGAGACCCGATGATTTCTTCCTCGATGTATTGGATCTCGATCCAGGAAGAGTGGCAAGAGTTTGTCACACGGCACTGCTGAGCTATAAATGATATCCACAAACGCCTGAAGACTACGCAGACATGCTCCGGAAAAGCGGTGTACCCGAATTTGCGAATCGCCTCTACCCCATTCTCGATGCCTTGAGTCTGAATTGACTTCCACAGGTGTCTTCATCGTCAATAATCAAACATCCTCGAGCAAAAGTACCCCATTAAACGTTGCGCAGCTCGGCTAGGAAACGTGCCATACTGGATACGTCCGCATATACAAAGAGGAAGCATAAGCCTTGCCGAACAACGCCACTCCCCTCATCTCCGTGATCGTGCCGGTGTACAACGCCGAAGACTACCTGCGTTACTGCATTGATTCGATCCTGCAGCAGTCGTATACAAACCTCGAGGTGATTCTGGTGGACGACGGGGCCAAGGATTCCAGCCCGGCCATCTGCGATGAGTATGCGACGCAGGACAGCCGCGTCACCGTGATCCATCAGGAAAACGGCGGCATCGCCAAGGCCCAGAACACCGGCCTCGATGCCGCGCATGGCGAGTACATCGCGTTCTCCGACAACGACGACATCCTCAACCGCCGCAATATCGAATACCTGCTGCACGCACTGCAAAGCACCGGGGCGGATATGAGCAAGGCCCGCTGGCGCCAGTTCGGCGTCTCCCAGCTGGGCGAGGTGTCCAAAGAGGCTGAGGCAGGCGCGCAGGCGCCCGGCAAAATCACCGTGTTCGAGCACCCGCTCGCCGCCTACCAGACCGTGTTCTGCAAGAGTCTGCGACTGCTTGGCAGCAAACTCGGCCGCAACACCGAGGCCCGCTACTTCAACGAGGCGAACTGGTGCCGCCTATACAAGCGCGAGCTGTGGGACGGCCTGCGGTTCCCCGAGGGCCATTACGCGCAGGATATCCGCATGGCAGGCCCCCTGTACGCCCGCATGGGCAAAGTGGCCGACATCGATTGCGTGCTCTACTACTGGCTTCAGGAGCCCGACTCGGTGACGCACTCAAAGCGAACCGCCGCATTCTGGCACGATAACGTGCTCTCCGCAGCCGAGAATTTCCAATTCACTCTGGAGCAGGGCATCACCCCGTGCCGGAACTACTTCGGTCTGACCGCCAGCGTGCGCGATGAAGGCAAAGGCCTCAAGGCGCTCAGCTCCGAAGAACTACATGACAGCGACTGGCAGAACCATCTCGATGACGTGGCCACCATGCGCGCCCTGATCAGCAAGCTGAGCATCGGCGAACGCCTGAAATGCGCGGTACTTGCCACGATTCGCTCCTGCGAAAATGTCGTATACGATAACCGCATCCACTCGATGAAGTAGAGCAATAGCCGAGCCAGCAAACCCTTATCATCAGCAAGCTAGGGCGCGCTGGCTTACCTTCCTATCGTCAACTATGACTAGTCCCAGCAGGAATACTGGCAACACCGGGAGCACATACCGTCCCTGTATTCCTTGGAACACTCCGAATCGACTCATCGATTCCAAGTCATTCCCACAAAGAGCACGAACGCTGCTATCTCAGCAGCTGCAATCACTAGGGCCAAGATCAGGAACCGATACTTTCCCACCCATGCGGACGGTGCCATACGAACAGCCCCAATGCTCACAAGCGCAAACGCAAATTCCAGCGATTAGCCGTCTGGTTAGCTCTAATGCCTCATGGGGTGATGGTAGTACCGTTTACCTAGATGCCGAAGGCAATCACGTGACAAGCAAGAACCTCTCAAAAGAGGCAAAGCAGATGCTCCATGATTACCGTTTGGTGCAGTATGACATGACTAAGGGCAAAAACTACCTCAGCAATTACGGATTCTTCGACGTTCAATAGATCTTGAATAGTCTGACTGTATTTCAGACTTCCTATTACAATATTCAGGTACGTTATTGAAGAAATGAGTGAGCATAGTGGACGATACCCAGGATAATCAGGAGTTCACAGTAGAAGAAGCCGACACAAACGGCACGACTTCGGCGGAAAGCAGCCAATCCTCTGCTCATTCAGACCGAGACGATAATTCTCAAGAGGCTCAAAAGAGTAAACCGTCGCTGCCTCCAATCTTCCAGCAGATCCGAGCACAGCTCAACACGTTGATGGCCTCTCAAACTATGACTGCGCTTTCCAAAGCCCTGACAGTCTTGCACTCCGTATTCAAGAAACGACCTCGATTCCCTTACCTCCTGTACATAATGGTGATGGCAATCGTCGATTCAGCCGCGGTGCTGTTCATTCAATGGGGAACCTATACGGAGCCGACCTATACCGCCCCGAGCACAGTGGACGAAACCACACGGCTGCTGAACAGCATCCGCGGTCAACTCACGCGCTTCGTCGCACAGATGTGGATGGAGCAAAAATACATCTGGCTGCTTAATTTCTGTGTTCTGGGCATGGTCTACCTGGTGCTGATTTTTGTGCTGAACCGATTCTGGGTGGCAACAGCCTTATTTGCGATTATCACGAGTGTATTCGCTGTGGCGAATCACATCAAAATCCAGTTGCGCAATGAACCGGTCATTCCCTCGGATTTGAGCTTCATTTTCAGCGGCAACGGAGGAGAAGTCGCATCATTTATCCCCAAAGACAGCCAGGCATTAGTAAACAACACCATCACCATGCTCGTCTGGCTTACGATTGCATGCCTGCTGCTTCAATTTATTGATGGTCGCCGTTGTGTGATTTCCTTCCACTGGCGTCGTCCATTACGCAACACAAAAACAATAATCGGTAACTGCACACGTATTGTTGCAGTCATTGTCAGCACATCCCTGCTGTGCTCGTTCACCTTGAACCTCAACACGGTAGGTTCATGGAGCCACAATTGGGCACAGGCGTTGGGTGATAGCCCTACCTTATGGGACGCTGCCGGCGATGCCAGTCTGAATGGCCCCACAATCAATTTCTTGCGCTTGGCGAATCCAAAAACCATGACGAAGCCAAGCGACTACAGTCAAGCGACCATGCAGGAAATCGCTCAACGATATAACAAGATAGCCGAAAAAACCAACCAGTCCCGCAGCAATAATCTCACGGACAATACCATGATCATGATTCTGTCGGAATCGTTCTCTGACCCAACGCGCGTTCCCGGCATCACCTTGTCGGAAGACCCGATGCCTAATATTCGAGCGCTCAAAAATACCACCACTTCCGGCCTAATGCTTTCGCCTGGGTACGGCGGAGGCACAGCCAACATCGAATACCAAGCTCTCACCGGCTGGGATTTGGCACTATTCGACAATTCAATGCAGGTGCCCTATCAGCAGCTCGTCCCACACCAGAAAGTCACAGAAACTTTCAATCAGCTCTGGAATGACCGATACGGTGCTAGCGGATCCATCGCTTTCCACCCGTATTACAAAAACATGTATTTGCGTGACATCGACTATAAGAAGTTCGGTTTCAGCCATTTTTATACGCTGGACAGTAATCCGCCAATCACGCATCATGATGGATTAGACAACTCTCCATATGCCAGCGACGCGGAAGCCTATCAAAATGTAGTTGATGAACTGCAGAACAGCAATCATCCGCAGTTCATCCAATTAGCGACGATGCAAAACCATCCTCCATACAGCGATTGGTATTCTGATAATCAGTTCAAGGATGCCGACACCACCAATTTGCCGGCCGATGAAAAAACAGGAGTCGATACATACATCAAGGGCGTCAGCATTACCGATCAAGCAACCACCGATTTCCTCAACCAGCTTGATGCAATTGACCAGCCGATTACCGTCATATTCTATGGAGACCATCTACCCGGCGTGTACACGACTGCACGCGCCAGCTCGAAAAATACCATTACCATGCAGGAGACAGATTATTTCATCTGGTCCAATGAGGCATCAGCGTCAGCCGGGACGAAACTCGATCCGGCAGCTGCCGCTACTAGCTACACCTCTCCAAACTATTTCATGGCCATGGCCAGCGACCATATGAACACCAAAGTATCTGCTTATATTGCGTTCCTCTCCGCAATGCGGGCTGAGATACCCGCCACGGAGCGACTCACGCTTGGTGTCAGCGGCGTCACCGACAATACACCAACTGTCTATTTAGACGCGAACGGCAACGTTGTAAGCAAGAAAGAACTGTCCTCACAGCAGAAGAAGCTACTCAACGATTATCGTCTTATTCAATACGACATGACTGCTGGGAAAAACTATCTCAGCAGCACAAAGTTCTTCGACGTGAAGTAAACCGGCAAGCCACACCACAAAATTGGTTATCTGCGTAGTGAATTCAAAATTGCCTTGATTTTGCGCGGTATAGCGGTAATCAGCAAACCAACCTTGAACGATGTCGACTCTTTTACGGACTGAATCTCCATGCTCTTGGAAGACAACGACTGTTCTAATAGCGCTTGATTCGAGCACAAAGAATTTATGCGCTCCTCATAACTCTTCGAGGATGCAATACGCGCATCAATCATCAAGTCAACCATCACATCATCATCGGCACTAGAGGCAGTTGAGGAACCCAGTGAATCGAATATTCCTCTCCACAGGCGCGCGAAATCATAATTGGACATACCCACCATGCTGTTGAAGGCAATATCCCCCAACTGCTTCATCTTTTCGGGGTTCTGCCACAAACCACAAATAGCAGATGCCGCTGCAGATCGGTTTCCTTGCCCCACCTGGATAACGCTCTCGTCTTGAACCAAAGTCAGATACGGCAAAGCGTATAGAACGCTTGGAATGCCCACTGTTTTCGCTTCGGCCAAAGCAATAGGGTAGCCCTCATATAGAGATGTATGAAGATACACACTGGCTTTCTGTAGGTAAGGAAGTACATTATCCTGAGCACCTACAAAACTCACAGCATCAGATAGATCAAGAGAATCTCGCAACTGGCGAAGCTGTTGTTCCGTTGCATCATCTGCAAAAGGACCAACCATAATCAGATGTGCATCAGGACACTGTTTGACCACTTCAGCCATAACCCGCAATGCCTCATCCGGACGCTTATCGAATAATGACAGGCGCCCAACCCATACAATGTTATAAGAATCAAGCGCCGCGCGTTTCGACGAATCCGGCTCGATGGTTAATGGATTAATGGTCTGCCATACATGAGCATTGAATAGTTGCCAGAAACGTGTATTCACATCAGATAACGTTATGACGCCATCTGAGTATCGATACGCCAAAGCCAACTCGGCGCGCATACAATCTGCGTCGAACATGCAACGCATGACGCCATGAGTGTAGATGAGGAAAGATACGCCGCTCATCTTGCAGAGCAGCATATCCCAGGGAAGCGTTTGTCCAAGCCATTGCCCGTACACTAGAGCGTCAACTTGCTCCGCATTGAGGATATCCGCTAACGCTTTTGCCCGGTTCTCGTAGTTCTCCGCATTCGCTTTGCAGTAACTCGGAATAATGCGGCGCTCAACAATCTGGTTCACTTCGTACTCATATGCACTAGTGTCATCGTCGGTAATCAGCACTACCCGATATCCCATGCCGGCCCAAAGGTTGGCAAGGAATGCCGTCACGCGTTCAGCACCGCCGATGGATAGCCCCGAGTAATAGAGCGCAACTGTATGAACAGTCCTTTTTGGCTGTGCCAAGCCCGCTATCGGCCCTAATGCTCGCACGGCCTCTACCGAATTAATCCAGTATTTGGAAGCAACGGCAGATACGATTCCCGCGACCCCGTACTTATTGGAAGCTTCAACAAGTAAGGATTTTCGTAATGATGGCTCACCGCTCACCAATGCGTCAGCATATTCAGCAATATCCAATACATGCCTCTATCGAAGATAAGATCAATCGAGTCTATTAATCTGAATCGCTCGGCTGCTCAGCATGCCAGCCTCACCGTTGCGATCATTGCGAATAGCAAAATAACCGCTGTTCTCATCGTTCGTGAATGCGATCATCTGCGGATCATCGCCGGGTTTTTCAACAGATCGCAGAGTGGCATAAATCTTGAACTCACCATTGTTGAAGATATCAAGCGGCATTTCAAAACGCATAGTCCGGTGCCCACGCTGCGTGATGACCATGCCAAGATTGTCGGTCTGCGATCCCGCATCATAAGCATGTCCACTGCGACGAGAATCAAGCAATGCAATACCGATGTACGCTTCCCGGTCTTCATTAAACTCATATTCGATTTCAAATTCGAGCGGCTCAACACCATCAGCCACCGATGAACTCGATATATTGACCTTAAGGGTGGGCACTCGTTCACTAAGACCCGTAGGATACTCTTTATCGTCTGTTTCATTATTGGCATCATCACCAAGGGGATCTGCATTCTTCTTGAAGTTCTCCAGCGTGTAACGATCTGCTACATCGTCCTGGTTTCCGGACGCAATAATCTCTCCATCCTTTATGAGGATAGCCTTATTGCAATATTTCTTAACCGAATCCATGGAGTGAGTTACCAAAATAACTGTCTTCGTGGGATCTTGCTTCACTTCGGTGAAGAAATTATCACACTTACGTTGGAACGCTTCATCGCCCACAGCCAATACTTCATCCAAGACCAGTATGTCGCCCTTAGCCTTAATGGCGACCGCAAATGCCAAACGCACCTGCATACCACTGGAATAGTTCTTTAGCTTCTGGTCCATGAATTCGCTAAGCTCTGAAAACTCAACAATGTCGTCATACATTGCATCGATTTCTTCTTGGCTAAATCCTAAAAGGGCACCGTTAAGGTACACATTCTCTCGACCGGTCAGTTCAGGATTGAAACCAACGCCAAGCTCAATGAATGAGACCAGTTTCCCGTCAACAGAGATTGAACCTTGATCCGGCATATAAATGCCCGAAATCAACTTCAACAGTGTCGATTTTCCGCTTCCGTTTCGACCGACAACGCCAAAGAAATCCCCTTCTTTGACCTCAAAGTTGATATCGCGCAGCACATGCTGCATCTTGTATCCGCTAATTCCTTTAGTCCAGTTGATAACGGCCTGTTTCAGGCCTGACGCCTGCTCCATCGGCAACCGAAATGATTTGGCTACGTGCTCAACTTTCAGCACAGTCTTACGATTGTCCATCGTGCCCTCTTGTGCGTTATTCATCACAGCACCTCCGCGAATTTCTGACTGTACTTACGGAATATATGAATACCCAACCATAGGATAAAGAAAGTCAAGGCAACAGGGATGAGACGAATACCCCAGTTGCTGATCTCCTTCCACACTGTTGGCGTGGTATCCGGTGCGATGAGGTTATGCCTAATATCCTGAATAATCTGGGCCGGCGGGCTCAGCAACATAATTTTCGCGAAAATAGGATTATTCGTTTTTTCAGTTACCAGCGACAGAGGATAGATAATAGGCGTTGCATAGAAGAACACCTGCATGAGCACTTCCCAAATATGCTGCATATCACGGAAATACACATTCAATGCGGCTAGCAACAGGGCCGTTCCCAAAGCAAGAGCATAGAATTCTATGAAATTAAGCGGGAGCCACAACACATTCCAGGTGAAGTGCACCTGATTAAAAATACAAAAAACCAGCACTACACACATGTTGATGGCCAAGCTGATTAAAGCGCCGACCGTTGCAGAGACGACAATAATGTAGTTGGGGAAATGAATCTTACGCAGAATGTCCCCTCTGCCTACGATAGCCGTCAATCCCATATTCGTCGCCTCAGCGAAGAAATTCCACAAGCTGATACCCAGCAGCAAGACCAACGGGAAAGTCGGCGTGCCATCGGTAAACTTCAGGAATTTGACGAACACCACATACATCACACAGAACAGCATTAACGGCTTCAAGACCGACCACGCAATTCCTAGAAATGATCCCTGATAGCGCAGCTTAAAATCAGTTCTCACCATTTCTTTAAGCACAATGAACGAATAGCGGTAGCGCTCTTTTAGCTTTATCAGCATCGTATTCATATCCTCATTTGCCATCAACTATTATTTTTTTAGGTGCACTTTTGTGCTTGAAATCACCACGAAGCACCGCCCTGATTTGTCCAATCACAAATCGTACCGCGGTGATTGGAGCCCATGCTGCAGTGTAGATGACGCTCTGTGCTGGCTTAGGAAGCTTAAGCACAGTTCGTGACGTGATCCATTGAAGTCCTAAATGTGTGCGATGCTTGGCTATTTTCAGTGTTCTCCAACGAGAAGTCGCCAAATTCAAACCACGCAAATTCGTCAGCAATGATTCTCCGCTACGTGCTTCTGCAGACGAGCCCATCATCATGGCAGTGGTATAGAACAACGAATCCACTTCAATGCGAGCATATCGATCTGAAAGCACCCATGCCGGATAATATCCACGCGATTGGCATATATATCCGTTGGCTCGTTCGATGGCATGCGAAATAGTACCGTCTTCGCCCATCTGTCCTTCGGGCAAGAAGTCTTCATACTTCCACCCATACTCGAACAGCGGTTTTAATGCCTCAACACGGAACCAATAGCACGACCCCATCGCGGATGCAGTTGGCTTAGTGGGAGAGAGCGGCACATGAATGCCCAGCCTGTCTTCCAAAAGCTCCTTCGTGATCTCATAATTTGCACCCCAATCGTGAGGAATGGTGTGCGCAAAGTACAAAGCGTGATATGGCGGCGGAGGCGTCACCTGACCAAGACGCGGGTTCTCCGCAAATAACGTCAGAATGTTCTTGACATATGCCTCACTGCCAAGCGTATTCTCCATAAGCTTGTACGCGAATCCTTGGCTCTCGGTGCCATGATGTCCATTTTCCTGATTCTGACTGGATTTCTTATCATGAGCGAAACCAATGACGTCATATTTTCCGCTCAACACCACCGGGCAAGCGGCCACAAGCAGAGCCGAGACATCACGACCACGATTGATAACGGGGATGAATGTCGCCTGATGAGAAATCCCATGCTGTTGCATGTATTCCCGAATCTGGGGAATCTTATCTTCGGTAGAGGTGATGTATAGATCTGTTTCTTCCGGCAACGATGCAATGTAGTGGCAAGTGTCTTCTAGCAAATCCATGAAGTAGACGTGATAGATGAACGCCGAACGAGGACGATCATGCGTCTGTGGATTGATGGCCTGTGAGGGCAGCACATAATCAAGATGCATGGCCTTGCGGATATCGTCAATGTTGTAGGACGGCAAAATAGCATCCCAGATCATATCCACGTCATAGTCAGTATGATCTCGAAGGTACTCGTACAAATCCAGAGCTGGCTGACCGGCCGTCTGGTCGAAATAAGCACTGTAATCCACGAAGAAAGAACGGCGCTTGAAAATAGGGCATCGATCATCTCGCACGATTTGCATCGGCATGTACAGCAACGGGTATGAAGAATATCCCTGATATTTTCGCCAATCGATGTACGAGGCCCAGGTGAAGCCCAAATCAGTGAAATGCTTGGTGAAGGTCATCTCGTGTTTGCGGGTAACCTCTGCGTAGTCTTTCCACAAAGGCATGGTCTCCCAGTACTCGTGGAACGCCGGGGAAGACACTAAAGAGCGCCTGTACGCATGCCAATAGGCCTGAAGATGCGTTGGAATCTGCTCCTTATCAACTGTCTCACCCGCATACGCAGTGATACCCCAAAAATCCACATCCTTGCGATCCATGCACGCAAACATTTCACGGAACGGATACACCGGTCCCATAACTGTGTCATTCAGGCAAATGACTTCATCATATGACTCAAGTTTTTCCCAACCGAGTGTGAGAATGGCCTGCTTGTACGCAGCGACGTCAAGTCCTTTATTCTCTCTAACGATGATCGTCTTCGTGTATTCAGAGAACAGTTGACGAGCCTGATCGCTAAGTTGCCCGTTTACAACTACGACTAGATCATCTAAGTTATCCATCAAATCATCAAGAAAGGTCTTGATAAAGGATGCAGCATGACCATACTTGTCATAGAAACAGTAGATACCCAGTCGCTGTTTATGCCCGCTATTAACGCTCATCTCCGTCCTTTCACGCACTACATCATTCTGCAAAATGCTATCTTTCCCTCTTCGCACGCTGTGCATGTGAGCGTATCACAGATACCAAATCTCGGTTCAGCGAACCTGCCGGCATGACTTTGTCAATCACGCGACGCATGAGTGTACCTTTTTTGAATCTCGCTTGCGCCTCTATCCGTTCTTGTTCTGCCTGCAGCGTCTGCTGCTCTTTCAATTGGATTTCCGCCACATGATGCTCTAAAGCTTGTTCCAACTGCCGGTATTGATCATACCTAGGTAAATTCCGGCCGTCATCAACCATGGGAACTATCTTGGCGAGAATCTGCCCCCACCGGTAGAACTCATCGTTCCCGGGAGGAATCGAATTCTTGCTCAACAAACTCTCACCACGTGCAATAAGGGGATCAAATAACATGATTGCTGCGTCAGCAGCACCCCATGTTTCAACGATAGCCGTATATCCTTTGTCTTGATCCGCCGCTGGCAAACGAGTTACCCAGTCAGTAACAAGCATAAGAAGATATTGCCGTTTCATCCAAAGGCTTGTGCGACTGTAGAAATCGGTATCGTCTCGCTGAGAGTTGCAATACTCACACAGCAAAAGATACATTTCGTGCACTTCTCGTTGCCGTTTCGAGAACTCCTCTGCCGAATACAATCTTCGCCCGGATCTGCCCGCTCCAATACGGTACTTCAGAGCACGAAAATCAGCGTAATTCTGTAATGTCTGAGACTCATTTGCGATGACAAAAAATTCGTAGGTGTCTTCCATATACCCAAGACGCTTGGATGTCATCTTGGAAAAAGACTCTCTGATGGAATCACCTCGATAAGCGCATACCGTAACGCTCCATACGTCACGAGGGGAAATTATGTCGCTGAATGCAGTCTCTATAATTTCCCTAGAGGTCCTCATGCCTTGGGCATTATTAAAGACCGCTTCCACAGCTATTGCCGTGCCATCGTCCGCACCGATTTCGGGAAAAGCATCCAATCCAAAGCGAATAATGTCAGGAGATGAGGCACGAGTCAGCATGGATACCTGTTCGCATAGTAAGGCACTGATACTGTCATCACCATCAACGAAGTACACATACTGTCCTTTGGTCGCCAACGCACCAGTTCGCCGGGCAAGGTGTGCACCTTCATTTTCCGATTTTGCGATTATATGGAACCGCTGATCATCCGCTACTTCACGAGTAATGCATTCCAGCGTACCGTCAGTACTCGCGTCATCTACTACGATGACCTCGAAATCATCCAAAGTTTGGGCCTTGACGCTTTGCAAACATTGAATAATGTAGGGCTGCACGTTATAGGCAATAACGACAAAAGACAGCAACGGCACAGCAACCACGACCCAACAACATCATCGAACGTCGCGCGGCTTAACAATAATCTTGTTCTCCGCCACATCCTTCAGATGCTTGCCATACGGGCTCTTGCCATACTTCACAGCGGCCTCCATCAGCTCATCACGAGTAATCCAACCGTTCTCAAAAGCGATCTCTTCGGCAACGGCGATCGGCAGGCCCTGAGCACGCTGCACGGTGCGCACGAATTCGCCTGCCTCATACAGGGAGTCCATGGTACCGGTATCCAGCCAGGCATAGCCGCGGCCAAGCGTCTGCACGTTGAGGGTGCCGTCTTCCAGATACATCTTGTTCAGATCGGTAATCTCCAGCTCGCCACGGGGGGACGGCTTGACCTGCTTGGCGAACTCGGTGACGCGTTCGTCGTAGAAGTACAGGCCGGTCACCGCATAGTTGCTGGCCGGGTGCTCCGGCTTCTCAACGATAGAGATGGCCTTCTTGTTCTCATCGAATTCGACCACGCCGTATCGCTCAGGATCGTCGACGTAGTAGCCGAACACTGTGGCACCATGTTCCACCGTGGCGGCCTTGCGCAGCGTCCTGCCCAAACCGTTGCCGTAGAAGATGTTATCACCAAGCACCAGCGCGCACGGCTCACCATCGATGAACTCCTCGCCGAGGATGAATGCCTGGGCCAGGCCATCCGGGGAAGGCTGCACCTTGTAAGAGAAGCTCACGCCATACTGGGAGCCGTCTCCCAACAAACGTTCGAAGTTCGGCAGATCCTTCGGCGTGGAGATGATCAGAATGTCACGGATGCCCGCCATCATCAGCACGCTCAACGGGTAGTAGATCATCGGCTTGTCATACACGGGAAGCAGCTGCTTCGAGGTCACCGTGGTCAGAGGGTACAGTCTCGTACCCGAACCTCCAGCGAGGATAATGCCTTTCATGAAAAACCTGCTTTCCACAACATTTTACTCGTTATTCGTCTACAAACATATTCAGCTTAGCTAACTCTTATTCAAAATGAAAAACCGCGCAGAGAGCCTGCGCGGTTTTATCACTTGAAGTCAACTGTTATGAACAGCTATCAGCCGAGTTCCTTCTGCACGTAGGTCTTGAGGGTCTCTTCCCAGTCAGCGGGCACGTATCCGGCTTCACCGATCTTAGCAAGATCCAGTGCGGAGTTGACCGGACGCGGAGATACCGGGTTGGTCGCGTTCGCGAAGTACTCGGCAGTGCTGATGGGCTTGACCTTGCTGCCGTTGCCGTTCGTCAGGTCGAACACCTCGGCCGCGATGTCAGCCCAGGACTTCACTGCGCCGGAACCGGTCAAGTTGTAGGTGCCGTAGGGGGCATGGCTGTCAAGCAGGTGGAAGATCGCCTCGGCCATGTCGCGGGTGAAGGTCAGGCGACCGTACTGGTCATCCACCACGGTGACCTGTTCCAGCTTGTCGGCCGGGTCGGCGACCTTGTTGGACAGCATCATCATGGTCTTCACGAAGTTGTGCCCCTCGCCGATCACCCAGCTGGAACGCAGGATGTAATGCTCGGGTGCGTTGGCCACGGCGATGTCGCCAGCGGCCTTGGTCTGGCCGTACACACCGAGCGGGGCGAACGCCTCCGTCTCCATGTGTTCCTTGGCGGTGCCGTCGAACACATAATCCGAACTCACGTGCACGAGGGTGATGTGGTGGTCCTTGGCCACCTTGGCCAGCAGAGCCGGACCCTGGGCGTTCGCCTTCCACGCGATCGGACGGCCTTCGGCGGTCTCGGCCTTGTCGACGGCCGTGTAGGCACCGGCGTTGATGATCGTGCCGTACAGGCTCCAATCGTATGCCTCGTATGCCTTCGGGTCGGAGAAGTCGAACTCGTCGATGTCCGTGTACTCGAAGCCCTCCAGACCATGCGCTTCCGCGTAGGCGCGAATCGCGTGGCCCAGCTGGCCGTTGCAGCCCGTCACCAGGGTGCGCTTGGGAGCCATGGGCTTGGCGTCCTTGAGCATCGGGTGGTGCAGATCGGCCTCGGAGCGCTCGGACTCCTCCAGCGGAATCGGCCACTGGATGTTCAGTTCCGGATCCGCAAGGTTCACGAACGTGTAGGTCTTCTTCTGCTCGAGCGACCAGTGCGCGTTCACCAGATACGTGTACACCGTGCCGTCCTGCAGTGCCTGGAAGCTGTTGCCCACGCCGCGAGGCACGTAGATTGCGCGGCTCGGGTCCAGACGGGTGGTGAACACCTGGCCGAAGCTCTCGCCCGGGCGCAGGTCAACCCATGCGCCGAAGATCTCGCCGGCAGCGATGCTGATGTACTTGTCCCACGGCTCCGCGTGAATGCCACGGGTGACGCCCTTGGTGGCGTTGTAGCTGATGTTGTTCTGCACCGGGCCGAAGTCCGGCAGTCCCAGACCCATCATCTTGGCGCGCTGCCAGTTTTCCTTGAACCAGCCACGGTTGTCGCCGTGCACCGGCAGATCGAACACCAGCAGGCCCGGGATGTTCGTCTTCTCGACCTTCAGTTCTTTCTCGAATTCAAATGCCATGATCGAATCACTGTCCCTGCTGCTTGTACCTGGCCTCGGTGGCGGCCTTCGCCGGCTCCCACCAGGCGCGGTTGTCCGTGTACCACTTGATGGTCTGCTCCAGGCCCTTCTGGAAGTCCGTGTGCGTCGGCTTCCAGCCAAGCTCGGTCTGAAGCTTTGTGCTGTCGATCGCGTAGCGGCGGTCGTGTCCTGGACGGTCCTTGACCCAGTCGAAGTCGTCCGGGCTCTTGCCCATCACGGTCAGGATGTCACGCAGCACCGTGATGTTGTTGCGTTCCCCGTCCGCGCCGATCAGATACGTCTCGCCCAGGCGGCCCTGGGTCAGGATGGTCCACACGCCCGTGGAGTGGTCGTCCGTGTGGATCCAGTCGCGCACGTTCTCCCCGTTGCCGTACAGCTTCGGGCGCAGGCCCTCAAGGATGTTCGTGATCTGGCGCGGGATGAACTTCTCCACGTGCTGGTACGGGCCGTAGTTGTTCGAGCAGTTGGAGATGGTGGCGCGGATGCCGAACGTGCGGTGCCAGGCGCGCACCAGCAGGTCCGAGCTGGCCTTCGTCGAGCTGTACGGGCTGGACGGATGGTACGGGGTCTGCTCCGTGAACTTGGCCGGATCGTCCAAAGCCAGGTCGCCGTACACCTCGTCCGTGCTCACGTGGTGGTAGCGCACGTCGTACTTGCGGGCCGCCTCCAAGAGGCGGAACGTGCCCTCCACGTTGGTCTTCAGGAACGGCTCCGGGTTCGCGATCGAGTTGTCGTTGTGCGACTCGGCCGCGTAGTGCACGATGGCGTCATGGCCCGGAACGATCTTGTCGAGCAGCTCGGCGTCGCAGATGTTGCCGTGCACGAACTCCACACGGTCGCCCAGAATGCCCCTGATGTTCTCCAGGTTGCCCGCATACGTCAACGCGTCCAAAACCGTGACATGCACGTCCGGATGGTTGTTGTACACGTAATGGACGAAATTCGAACCGATGAAACCACAGCCACCGGTCACAATGATGTTATGGGGAGTAAACAGTTCTTCAGCCATAACCTACAGCATATCGTCAGGCATACCGAGACGGCGAGAAAGGACATTGTTACTGGTGTTGAACAATCCGATATGGGGTTCGCCCATCAATCGTTTCGCCAATGCGCTCGAACGAATACCCATTGAACTGCATCGCATCCAGTTTCTGCGGAGAAAGCACATTGCTCACACCTAGCTTGCGCAATTGCTCCGGCGTGACATGCACGGTAAACGAATCAGGCGCGACTAATGTGAACACATCGGCCGACTCCTGTTCCACGACGTTCACAGAAACAAATGCATACCGATTGTAGATTTCTTCCCATTGTCCATTGGGATCAAGCTTCTTCCATGTGGCAAGATCAGGAGTGACTTCCAAAGCATTCAATGTGTGTATTCCATTTGCCACTGCAAGATTCGCCAGCTGAGAGCCGAATGCGTCATCTATTGCCCACATTCCTGGATTCTCAGATTGCAGCGACTGCACTTGTTGTATCAGCGGCTGCTTAGTCACGGGCGCACTCCCATACTGCACAGGATTCACAGACAAACCTGATACCAACAGCCCAACGGACACAATTGGCGCTACAACTGTGCGAGCAATTACGCCGTTATTCAGAACAGCGAAACTGAGCAAACCTGCTATGGCAAAACACGCCACGACCAGCAGCCGCCCAATGTACGAGAGATACATCGCATGATTAGCCCATGCCAATATCACGGCAAACACAAAAGTCACCAGTAATGACTGCTTCCAAGAAAGTCTGCCATCGATAATGGCCGCCGCACGCACCAACACTGCGATATTCGCAACGCCCAAAACCACCACGCATCGGCCGCTAGTCACAGAAGTCAGCATCATTATCTTAGAAAGCCAAAGCGGCATACCCACGCAGGCAAATACTGAGAACAACGCTATGACTGCAATAAGCCAGACACTAAGCACATCCACTTTTTTGCGCTTTATCATGCCGAATACGGCAAGAATTATTCCGAGCGGGAATAGATCTACGAAACGTGATGCCTCAACCATATTTGTTGTTACAGAGTCAACGGCATAATCCTTGAACGGGAAAAAGAGAGTGCCCACGGATGATATCAGCGACAGAGGGGGCAGCCCTCCTCCGATGGATTGCCTTGCGCCCGGATATGCCGTGTGCAGCATGGATTGAATCGTGCCCCACGAAGTCACCACTGCAGAGCCAAGAATCACACAGAATAAGGCAATTTCGCCCACAAAAATCAGGGTGTCTTTCCTTGAAATTCGAATATGTCCCCAATGCCGTATGACAATACAAAGAATCAGCACCGCAAGAAGATAACCCAGAGAGATTTGCCATGCGGGATACAAGGTCAGTGCAAACATCCCGGCGCATATCAGAATCACTGCGGCATATGCGGCCCTATGGCCAGACTCGGTATCGCCAAGATATCGATCAAAGCACACGATGGACACGAATATTGCGATAAGCATCTCAGGCAGTGCGTTGACTGCGAACCACCATTGCACCAACGGGGCACATGCAATGAGGATTGCACCAACGAACGCTACACCCTTGTGTTTCTCCTGCCGGCGATCATTGCTGATGCAGAGGAAGAACTCATATGCGGCCAAGAAAAGTACCACTAGGCGCGCAGACCAATAAAAAGCAAGTCCTCGGCTACTGCCGAAGAGGATATACCCCCAATGGAACGGCCTGAACAACTCGGCAAGAGCCAGCACAGGTGCATCCTTGACGATGAACATGTCCGCCGGTTTATTGCCAAACAAATCATTAAAGTAGCTATACCCGGAGTATCTTTGCGAAAAAGCCAGAGGAGTGCCCACCACATATTCGTCGGTTCGCATTATGCGAGGGGTTCCCCATACCACGTCCGTAGACATGTCATGTCCCAGCCAGTAATTCCACATGCCTATGGATGAGCCGCTAATATTCAACAGCACGCAAGCCGCTATGACACTTGCTCCGAGTATGAAGCGATGGCGGTGCATCCACATACCCACCGGCTTCGCGCCAAAAGCAATCATGGCGCCAATCACCAGCAGAGGCATCAATATCAGCAGGAACCGGATGCACAGCACCGGAACAGACTCCGTTGAAGCAACAGGAGCCAGCCGAAACAGACGTTCGCGAATGCTTGGATACGCCGACATAACCATGCTTGACGCCACTGCTGCGCATATGAATACCGCTATCAGGCGGATAAGAAAACCTCGGGCAGCAAGAGGTGATGGCTTAGAGTAACGCGTCCCTTGCAGTCGCTTTGTTGCCAAAATACTTCCTTAAGTGTCGTACACGGGTACTGGCCAACAAGTATAGTAACCACCATGTTCGAGAATAATCAGCCTTCCGTTGCGGTGCTTCTTCCTTGTTTTAACGAGGAAGTCACGATCGGCAAGGTAGTACGAGATTTCAAAGCCGCGCTGCCGGGTGCTGCGGTCTACGTGTATGACAACAACTCCACCGACCGCACCGCCGAGATTGCCGCAGCCGAAGGCGCCATCGTGCGCAAGGAGCCCCGCCAGGGCAAGGGCAACGTGATCCGCGCCATGTTCGAGGACATCGACGCGGACGTGTACGTCATGGCCGACGGCGACGACACCTACCCGGCCGATGCCGCTCCAGCCATGGTGGCCAAGGTGCTCGAAGGCTACGACATGGTGATTGGAGACCGCCTCTCATCCACTTATTTCCAAGAGAACAAGCGTCCGTTCCACAATTTCGGCAACCGGCTGGTCCGCGGTTCCATCAACGGCCTGTTCAATGCGCACGTCACCGATATCATGACCGGATACCGCGCGTTCAACTTCACGTTCGTCAAGACCTATCCCGTGCTCTCGCGAGGCTTCGAGGTCGAGACCGAGATGACAATCCACTCGCTGAACAACAACCTGCGACTCTACGAGATGCCAATCCAGTACCGTGACCGCCCCGAAGGCTCAGTGTCCAAGCTGGACACCGTAGGTGACGGCATCAAGGTCATGAGCACCATCTTCCGCATGATTCGCGAATACAAGCCCCTCCCCTTCTTCGGCGGATTGGGCCTAATCATCGGCATCGTCGGCATTGTGCTCTGCGGCACCGTTACCTTCGAATTCGCCAAGACCGGCGTGGTCACCCACTTCCCCACGCTGATCGGCGCGGTGATGCTGGTCATCGCTGGTCTTCTGCTCATTATCGCCGGCATTATCCTGGATGTCATGGCCAAGAATGACCGCAAAACCTTCGTCATTGACACCAACAAAATCGCATACAACAAGAGGCACTGACAGCGACGCACTAAAAGATGGGGGCGCAACCGTGAGTCGCACCCCCATCTTTTAGTGTCAGCCCAAACCGCAAAATATGAAGGTAGGTAAATCATTTACCTGGTATCTGCCATGCTTTCTTGAACGTCAACAATGACACCCCACTCATCTTCAGCTGGTTCGACCACACACTCAATACGCGCACCAACCTCAAGCGCATAATCGGTATCCGTCCACATACGACAAGCCGATTGAATCGATATACCGTTCTTCCTCCCCTACCATTAAGCATCCTTTCGGAGTCCCTCATTATCCTTTTCCAGCCGCAGGTACTACAAATCTCCATACCTTGGATAAGCAAATATGTTAGAGGCTTCTGCTGTTTTCGTGGGTTAGGTTCTTGGTTGGGGTAGGCGTATGTCGAGTCCGCCGCAGCGGAGCATGACGAGGGCGATGAGGTTGTCGACGTGGTGGAAGCCGTAGGCCATGCGGATGGTGACCTTGATCCTGTTGTCGGACGCCTCGAGCCTGGAGTTGGAGTATCCAAGCCGGATGGTTCTGATGATGTCGGGCCGTCGTCTCCTGATTTTCCGGGCGGGTTCGGCAGTGTTTTTCCGCCTTACCCGTAGCCTCCGCAAGAAAACGCAGTTGCTTAACGCGCGTCCAGTGCCGCCAATATCCCGCTGGGAAAGCATTGAAGTAGGTGCATAGCGAGATATGCGTGTTCGGTTCCAATGTGATGACGGTACGTGCATCGACAGTGAAGCCGTGCGGATCATCGGCCAGTGGCCTATTTCCATGAGCTACGAGATTACTGAAAATCCGAACGGCTTACAGCATTCAGATTGACGCTCATCATGCTGTCGCGTTCATCGAACACGTTCGCATCAAAATGGGAAGGATGCCAGTTCACTGCATATAGGGGCAATGTCAAATCAGTATCTGTAACGGGGTAAACGACCCTGTTCACCGTTTCCCATTGAGCCTTGTGATCAACTGCAGTCTGTGCCATACATGCCAGTATATAAATGAGACACAAACAAGAATGGCCACCTGCACAATGCTCGGCAGATGGCCATTCTTGTTTGGCATTACTTCACTGTGAAGAAGTTGGTGTCGTTCAGATACCCCTTACCGGCAGTCATGTCGTATTGGATAAGTTCGTAGTCGTGCAGGGTTTTCTTGGCTTGCTTGGACAGTGCCTTGCGTTTGACCGCGTTACCGTTTTCGTCCAGATATGTTGTGGACGTGTCGGTGTCGAAGCCGCCCGCGCCGATCACCAGTCGTTCCAATGCGGGGATATCGGTTCGTGTCTGAGTAAGGAATGCGAGATATGGGGACACCTTGGCGTTCATGTGTTCGGCTGCCATCTCCATGAAGTAATTCGGAGACGTGTATGCAGTGTTGCTAGCATCGAGTTTTACGCCAGCTGAGGCTGATGCCTGGTTCGACCAGATGAAGTAATCGGTTTGATGCAATGCCAATGTATTGTTTTTATCTGCTGCGGCAGTCTGATAGGAGCCGGGCAGATGGTCACCGTAGAAAATCACGGTTATGGGTTTGTCCATGGCATTCAGCTGGTTCAGGAAGTCGATTGTTGCCTGATCGGTGATGCTCACGCCCTTTGCATAGGTATTGATTTGTCCACGTTCGTAATCATTCAGGTTTTCGGTGACGTTCGCCTGTTCGAACTGGTTGTTGAAGTACCAGTTGTCATAGGGCATGTGATTCTGCATGGTGACGAGCTGCAGGAACTGAGGGTGTTCCTCTTTGTTCAGTTGGTCGATGATGTTCTGGTATGAGGCTGCATCATTGACATACGGAGAATTGTCGGTTCTGTCTTGGTGCGTGATCGCTGGTTTGCTGTCCAGCGTGTAGAACTTGTTGAACCCGAACTTCTTGTAGTTCACGTCACGCAGATACATGTTCTTGTAATACGAGTGGAATGCCACGGAACCGGATTTGCCGTATTCGGCATTCCAGATTTGATTCCACGCGAATGGGTTCTTTTGATGCGGGACGAGCTCCTGGTACATGGATTGCATCGAGTCGTCAAACAGGGCAAGATCCAATCCGGTGAGCGACTGGTACTCGATGTTCGCGGTGCCTCCGCCAAAACCCGGGGAGAGCATCAGACCGGAGGTGGTTGTTTCTTTCAGGGCGCGGATGTTGGGCATTGGGTCTTCGGCCAAGGCGATGCCGGGCACGCGTGTTGGGTCGGAGAAGCTCTCCGAAAGAATCATGATGACGGTGTTATCGGTGAGGTTATTAGCACGCGTTCCATTAATCTGGTTTGCCTCGGAGCTGTATTTCTTGGCCAGCTCTTCCATCGTTTCCTGGCTGTACCCCTCGGGCTTATCCATGATTTTCGGATGCGTAAGGCGCAGGAAATTGATGATGGGACCGTTGTTTGCCGCGTCGCCCTCGGCGTTCCATAGCTGTGGCGCATCGCCCCAAGACTTCGCCCACTCATATCCCCAAGCTCCTGGAACACTGAGCGTCCATGTGAACGAGCACAGCAGCGTGATGCTCATTGCCGCTGCGATAATGCGGGTGACATTGCCAATAATCGTTTTCACATTGCGGAACGGACGCCACCAGTGGAATGGGATGACACAACGGCGGCCGTCAACGAATTGCAGTATCAGGCAGATAACCGTCAGCCAGATCAGCATAGTGATGGTGCCGTCTACCAATGCCTGACTGCTTTTGGGAATGAACGAAGTGATTTCGCCACCGTTGCCGCTGGACAGGAAGCTGAGATCGGAGGGGAGAATTGGTTCGTTGCGCAGTATTATCTTGATACTGTTCGCTACGGCGTACACGCTCATCGT
>OBJP01000661.1_pt1 | contig 21089 bp, 36 predicted proteins | sample 1519821 | NCBI WGS metagenome assembly OBJP01 (sample SAMN04209218, study PRJEB22552) | human gut metagenome | biome: gut; material: feces | host: Homo sapiens | place: USA: Oklahoma | reverse complement strand
CTCCCGATGCCAATCCTTTGTAAAAGAAAGAAATATCATTGCAACACTCAGATAAGATTTGTCTTAATTCATCTTTTTTCATAATATATCGCCATTCTCCTTTCTTTCCTCTTCGCTTAATTCGCGAGTTGTCTTATCCTTCAGTCTGCCGTCTTCTCCCCATGTATAGTCATGCGCGTGTTCCCCATGATTTCCATAAGGATGCTGCTTAGGATTCCCGTGTGCGGTTGTATGGATATCTTTAAATTTTAATTTCGACTCTCCGTAAAAAGCTCTTACATCTACTTTCCCGTCTTTTCCGATATGGTCTATTACCGCTCCTGCCTCTGCCATTTTAGGCGTTCCAGAATGTCCGCTGACTGTTTAATCTGCTTTTATTATATCAAACACAGATTTCTTTTCAACCCTGTTCTTCCAAGTTTCAAAATCCATCCCGTGCTTAGAATACCCATCCAGCCACTCTCGATACTCTTTATCGTCCATATATGCTGCTGTACTGCACCGACAGCGCGGATGCATTGGATGTGCATTTTCTCCGGGCATCATTTTCGATACCTTAAAATGTTTTCCGTCTAAAGCCCGGCAGATCGGGCAGGCGGTAGGCTCTGCGATAAACTCATACTCATCAAATCCATTGCAGATATAGGACTGCTTCTGTGCTTCTGCCTGCACCCTTGACAGTTCTGTTGCCATCAGTCGCTCTGCATTTTCCCGGCTTACTCCAAACAGCTTGGTAAGATGTCTTGCCAATACTCTTGGATTCTTGCCTTGTATCAGACCTGTTTGCAAGAGCTTCGACAGTTCCGCTTTCATCATGTCCTGATACATCCAAATGCGGTCCGAATACTTTGCATTGTGGAAAGAAGCATTCACAATCGAATGTGCCATCTTCGCGTTGTTCTGAACAGTCTTTCCGAGGATTCCTGCCTGTCGTTCAAATTCTTCCAGTATTTTATCTGTTAGAATTTGCTCAAAATACTTTTGCAGCTCATCAAATCCCCCAACAAGATGTATGCCGATATTTGCTTTCAGCATTTCCAATCGATTAATCTTCATAGCTGCATTGTAAAGTCTCATTTCCTCATTGGCTTCTTTCGAGAAATTCTTGTCCTTAACATACTGTGCTGCTTTCCGACTGTATGCATCAATATCCATTTTAGATACCCGCTTTTTTGCTTCTGCGATTGTGATCCCCTCTGCTTTGGCATATTTTGAATAGAATCCATTTATTTCTTTTTGGATTTCATCCATCATGTTCACATAGATTTTCTCAATCTCTTTTGCATATTCAGCTTCATCCCTAATATTCTTCTTCCGCTGTTCATCTTCTCTATTCTTCCAGTACGTCCTGCTGTCCATCTACCGCACCTCCGAACATCCGCTTTTCTACGATTGTTTGTTGCTTCTTTTCGTCCTCTTTCTCCATTCTGTCGATTTCCTCGGACGCATCTTTTACAATGGATAAAACTTGCAGCTGCGTTTCCTTGGATACAATGCTTTCCAGTGCCTGCGCCGTCTGCGCTTCTTCGAGGAGATTCTTTGGGATATTTCGGCTCATTGTAAAGTCAATATCTTTCCATGCATCACGATCCGGAACATTCGTTGCAAGTGAGCAGTATAGCTTGTATCGCTTTCTCATGGACTTTTCAAACTTACGGTCGAACGTCAACGCAAGATTGCTCATGGACTGCAATTTATAAGCAAGAGAGGTTCCGGAAGCATTTCCAAAGCTATCATCAGAAATATTGGCTACCATACTTGTCTGATAAATCAAATCTTCCAATCGGTTCAAGAGATTCTCCTGTGTTCCATCTGCCGTAGGCTTGCCAAGAAACTGCACGATAATATCTTTCGCGTTATCCGTGCCATATAAGTTTATAATCCGATTGTCCCGAATCTTATAAACTCCCTCTTCATCCAGTTCAGCGCCGAGCACCGCAAGATATGCTTCCGCGAAAGAGTCCACGTCATTTGCTTTTTCTCCGATCACTCTATTGTACACTTCTATCATACCGGCAACTTCTTCATACAGTCCGATTCTTTCATCGTTTAACAAATATTCCACGCAATTAATGCGACCATAGGGATTCGGCGCACTCTCCTGCATCTTCTCTCCCTCAAATGGGATGATTTCTGTCCTTGTAAGTATCTCGCCATACCTTGTAACATTATCGTCTCTTTTTCCGTATCTGACAGCGAATAGCGCACGATTCTTTACAGTATCATCATAGACCACAAACAGTTCTTTTGGATTGCAGATTACTGTTTTTGTCTTTGCCTCTTCGTCCTGATAAAAATACTCAAAAGCATGTCCGTAGATGCAGCACTTCTTCGCAAGCTCATATTCCTGGTCCGATATGTCATTATCCCGGTCAAATTCAAGGATCGCGTCCTTGATATTTGCATCCGGATGTGATTTCTTAATCGGAATCCCATAAGCATATCCTAAAAAAGTCTCCGTGATATAACGCGGGAAATTCACTGCCAGTCGGTTATCCGGCTTCCATTTTTCTTTTTCCGGTAAGCGGAAGACATCGTGAAATCCCTTATACAAATTCTCGAGATAGCTATATCTCTGCATTCGTTCTTCATGTTTTCGAATGTATTCATCCACTAATACCATATTGATTTCTTTGTCAGCGGAACATAAAAGAGGTTCCGGCAATTTGTATGGTCTTTTCCCATTCATTTTATATTCCTCCTCTAAAGGTCTTTAACTTTATTTTACCTTTGCTTATTTTCTCAGCGATTCCAGTAGTTGCATCCGGCGCATCATCGTGTGCATTTTTACCTTCTCTTTGATACTTATTCATGTCTTTATAATAATCTGGCCATCTATCACGCCAATTCTTTGGGAAGTAAATATGATCCATCACCCAAGTTGCATTAGATAAAATCCTTGCTTTTTTGTTCTGCGACTGGTGAAACCACTTAATCGATGTTTTATTTGTTTGGAATTGTTGCTGTAAAATGCTTTCTACGGCTCTCGCAAATCCTTTCCCTCCATTATTCGACTCAATATCAGCAATGTTTACTTTATGATCAAATAGCATTTTTGCTACTTTTCCTTCTGTGTGCTCCATAGCCTCCTGAGTATAAATCACGTCAAGTACATAAGCTTCCATGTTGTAAACTCCATAAGTAATGCTGCATAAGTAGTCACTTCCTTCATCAGCTGTATCGGTGTAATTTTTAATCTCCGTAAAGAGTTGATTCCCTCCAATATCCCGCGGTATATCTTCGTAAGTCTTAAATTTTGTGTATAGCCGTCCTTTTAGATCAATCGGCTCCTGATTGTAGTTAGCGCTGGCAATATCTTCTCCCATCGCGCTCGTTTTATCTTTATAAGACTCGTAGCTGAGGATCTCCGGGCAGAGCATTAAGCATCTAGCGGGATCCAGTAGAGCCTTGTCCTTTATATGCCGGTATTTTTTGTTGCTGTTTTGACACCATTCCAACACTCTCCCTGCTAGGTCTTCACTGTGCCATCTCGTCATAATTACGATAATTTTCCCGCCCTCTTCCAAACGTGATAGCATCGTATCTGTAAACCACGACCAATGATTTTCCAATACCGTTGCATTATTTGCTTCAAGCGCTGACTTGATAAGGTCATCTATAATCATCAAATTACATCCAAATCCTGTAGCTGTTCCGGTAGGCGATGTCGCAAGATAGTTGTTATAGCCACCCTCGAGGCTCCACAGATTCATGGCGCCATCTCCGTACTTTATTTTTACTCCTGGGAATACGTCCGAAAACACTGGTTTACTTTCATCAGCTTTTTCCTCTTGTATACTATTTCTCACATTTTTCGAAAACATAGTAGACAGTGTCTCGTTGTAGGAGCCAGTCATAATCTTATATGTTGGGTCGTTCCCTAGACACCACTCCACAAGATTTCCTGCGGTTCTGCTTTTTCCGTGTCTTGGAGGGATATTCACAATACACACTTCTTCGTTAGACTCCACAAACTCTTGAAGCCCATTACACAGATTTACTAAAAACGTTCTATCGCTTTTATAAAAATCCGGTGCTTTTAATTGACAATAAAAAAAGAACTCACGTTTTGCAAGTTCTATCAAAGCCCCTTGTTTAATTCGTTCCTTCCTATCCATCGCCGACCAACTTCTTCAATTCTTCTGTCGTCAGATCCGCAAACGGATTTTTGGCTTCCACCTGTCCTTCGACGTTTATCTTATCATTCCACATACCTAGATGTCTTCCGAGGAGTTCCAATGCTTTTTCCTTATCATTCATCTTTATCTCGATTCCATTTGCCCCTTCTTTAATTCCTGCAATCGCACATATTTGTTCATCCGATAACTCTGCAGTTGATTTTATAACAACAGTACTGTTTACACCATTGTACCTAACTTCGACATAATCTGTTGCTCTTGCAAATGCAATTGCAGCAAGTTCTTGTACAACTCGATCCTGTGTTACCTCTGTTCTCTTCTGTCTCTCTTCCATTCGCTCAGAAATATATGCGGCAACCTTGACATTTCTCAACATCCTACTTCCTGCTTGTGCTGCCGTTTGTTCTTTCTTTACAGACGGATATGCCGCGCGGTAAGCCCGTGTGGCATTCAAATCAATCAGGTACTCATCTGCAAATATTTTCTGTTTCTCTGTCATTGGACTCACCGCCTTCCAAATTTTTAGCACAAAAAGAGGCACCTAATCAGATGCCTTTTCTCTTTCTATATTCTTCAATTTCTTTTTTCTCTTCTTCTTGATCTTCTCTCCATATTTTCATGAGTTCTTTATCACTAATATTCTTTTCATCATGGAAATTTCTTAGCATACGTTCATGGTATTTTCGCCTAATATTTCTAAGTTCTTCATCTTTAATTCTTTCGATCTCTCTACTGGTTAAACTATCTTTGTACTGTTCTTCTTCCGTCAACCATTCCATCAAATTATACCTCCCCTATATCTTATATCATATATGCTACCGCAATACATTCTCATTTGCAATACAATATTTAGGACTACTGCATAATAATCAAAAAACCAAACAACGCAAAACCAAAAGAAAGGAGGTTGCAGTAGTCCACAACAGGCGCAATCGGAATCGAACCGATGACATATGGTTTTGGAGACCATCGCTCTACCAACTGAGCTATACGCCCGTAGGATGCCTTTTATTGACATCCTCTCCCCTATCCGCACTCAGGGACTAAAACACTAAATATAGATCATGTCTACTTGTTTACTTGGCAGATCTGCGGATATCTGCCTTTCGTGATATCATACCGTAGCACTTCCACGACATTCCGGATTTTTAATATTTACCGTGATATGCTACTAAGCCATGTGTAGGAATCGAACCTACTTATCCATTCATGGCATGGAAAACGCCCCGCTTTTGCAGGGCGCCTTAGTGAGAAACAGTGTTATAATCATTTTCCCTTTTCGGGTATGATACCATATTACCACTTTTGAAGCGAACAGTGGCGAACATTTACAAAACTTTTTCAAGAAATCTATCATGTGCCATTCTACAACTATCTTTCGTGAATGGGATTTTCTTTTGTGGAAACATGTAGTTCATCTTCATTGCTACCATTTCCCACGTCAGATTGTCTATGTAATATAGCCTAAACATGATTCTGAGCCTGCTCTTTTCTATCTGCTGTATGTATTCCTCCACTTGTGTTTGCTTTTCGAGCAGATCAGCTTCCAGCAGTTCTAACTGTGCAATCTTTCTTTCATAAGCAGCCTGCTTTCGGATAATAGCCATTGTAGGCTTTCCGTGTATCTTAACTGTCCGAAGTGGCTTTTTCCCTTTCTTTCCGCAAGTCACAGAATCTGTAACAACTGTCTTATTTAGCCTATCCAGTGCTTTCTTATCCTCTTGTATCCGTCTTCTAAGGTCTTTAATCTCTTCTTTCATATCTGCGTACTCGATCAATATCTGCTTGTCCACCGGCATCAATCCCCTTTCTCCTTAAATACTCCATAACATCCATGTGTCTGTATTTATTTCATTTTCGGTATTTAAATTTCTTTCTGGTGGTCTTATCCTCCAGTTCGATATTTGCAATTCTAAATCCTGCAAGACTGGCAATCTTTTTAAGGACCTCGATTACATCTCTTACATGCTTCGGTATATGATCCGCATGTGCAATCGCTCTGTCTGCTGTTGGATCTTTATATCCTTCTTTATTCATTTCTTCCCTCCTTTACTACTTCCTCCTTGAATGTTATAATTGGCTTATCAATTCTTTTTTATCTCAAGGAGGCATTTCTATGTATAATTATCAAAAATACGAATCTTACGAAACATTTCTGTTATATCAAGAATTTCTTTCCATCCCAGGCAATCCATTCTCCTTTCAAATCCCCGAAGGAATGGTGATGACCACTGATATGATACATACATTCCTTCAGGCTGCTTATAATGCAAAAGGTGTGTCTATTTTGGACTCTTAATATATGGGTTCGGAAGTGGCTGCCATGCTACAACATTAGTGAGATACACATCATCAGATACGCATTCATACCATTTCATTTCTTCTGAATAATATACATAGCCAATCATCATTTCATTGTATACGTTTTGTGCAATCACTTCTTTTTCCGGCACCCGCTTCTCTTCTACCGGAATCCAGCCACTGTCTTTCTTTCCGTCCTCAAATCCTTTTTGATACCACTTTCTCCTGCTGCATTTTCCACAATTTGGAACTTCATCCATGCGGGAACAGATGATTTCTTTTGCATATTCCAGTCCTTTGCTATAGTTCCACGCATGATCGGCTTCATAACCGTTCTGCTCTTCATCAATCTCTTCCAAAATCTTTTCTAATACGTTCATCAAATCACTCCTTTCTGTTTCAGCCATTGCTTAACTCGTTCCACACCTATATACTCCATAATCTCATTGTCAATTACGTCCATGTGGTAAACCGGTGTTTCTTTCTCAGGTGTTTCAAATTCATCCGCTGTGCAATCGAAAATCAAAACAAATTTATAGCCATATCCGCCGTGGTTGTACAGCCACTCATGGATATTCTGCGGATTAGCATCTTTTCCAGATACACGAATATGCGGATATATTCCGTATTTGTCTGTCTTTTCTTCTTGATTTACTTTCATCACTCCATCTCCAACAACTCAGGATTATCAAAAATATTCCCAAAAGCCCTATAATCATGTCCACACAATGTTACACCATCACTTAGTCCAATTGGATACTTCGCTCCGTATTTAGGTTTAATCGGTTCTACCCCAAAATCTGCGAACTCATTTCTCCATACAACTTGATACAATTCGTATCCTTCTGTTCTCTTAAGACATTTTACAATATCATTCTCCCAAATCTTCTTATCGTTCTTATCTGTAAGTCCTGTGTGCTGGCAGAGAGTATCAATGTCAATCTCAATCCATTTATCTTCTCTTTCATCAAAGCCAATTGCTTTATTTAGTACCGGAAGAATATAATGTCGTTTCCTACAATAAACGTAATATCCTTCCACCCATTCGCCATTATCTTTTCTCTTCGCTTTAAAAAGGTTTTCTCTATTCATTCTTTCACTTCTCCATTTTGCAAGAAAACTAAACTCGTAACTCAATTACTCAATTCTTAAATACACGGTGCGTTTATTTTGTATAACAAAGCCGCTGATAACACTCTGGACATATATGAAGCCCTGTATAAGTTAGGTCTTTGTCACAAACTGGGCAATGTTGTGTTCCATTAGCCCAAACATCTACTTTCTTCGGCAACTGCTTTTCCAATGCTTCGATTGCTGTTTCATAATATTTAGGAATATACTTAAATCCCATTCCTTCCATATCGAGTAACATTATTTTAAAATATTTTATCGCTTCTCGAACTTTCTTCGCGTCCATTTTCTTATGCCCTTTCTCTAGCAAACTGTCCGCATCTTGCCTTTCCGCCTTTGCAAGTGCCACCATTTAACTGCTGCCATCTGCAAGCTTTACAACCTTTATAGCTTTTCTTCGTCACTTTCTTAATTTTATTCATTTTCTTCTCTACCTCGTCCCGGAAAGAACTGCACGGCTCTTCTGGCCATGTATGTTCTTCCTTATCTTCTTTTCGTTCTTCCACACGACAAACCTTTACAGAAATACATCTCTGTTCCTCTCTTTGTTTTCACATAATCATACTCTCCGATCAGCATCTTCCCGCAGTTAGCGCATAACTTCGCATCATCGGGAGCCAGTTCCTTTTTTTCATAGCACTACTCTTCATTCTTTCGGATACCTCCCGATAGCACTCTCAATCCTCTGTACAGCTGATTTATTAAGTCTTTCAATCAAATCCACATATTCTTTCAAGTCGATGCTCATACCGTCCATAAAGTCAAGCTGAGAAAGAGTTATATATCTGTCCACCGCCTGCCGGATGCTTCCGTAATATCCATGTGTTCTGACAGATTCTTTCAATTCGCCATCCTTTGTCTTCCCGGAATACCTCTGTCTCAATGTGTAATTTAATGGATCTATCTCGATAAAATATCCATCCTGTAATTTAATCTCTACCATTTATCTTTCCTCCTCTACTGCCACTATCCTATATCCGCATATCTTTCCATTGTTCTGCCTCGATCTCCTACTTCGTATCGTTGATTCCGTAGTATGTAATTTTCTTGCCAGGAGAGTGGCTGATTCTTCCACACAAAGAGGCAATTCAAATCGATCTGCAGTCACTGCCATCCATAGCATAGGATCACTCCTTCCATAAATTAATTACCGGAGTCCATGCAATTAATAAGGATTTTATAAAATCAAGCATCTCTTTGTCTGACTGATATTTCTTAGCGATCGCCTTGATTGATGCGTTATACTGTTTATAATCTTGATTCTCTCTAAAGTCCTTATAGGCTTTCCAGAAAGAATTTTGAATATCTGTTATTTTTTCGTGCATATTTACTCCTTTTCGTAACAAAGTATCAAATATTTCGTATTAGTAACAAACGCTTGCTACCTACTCAAACCCGCATGGTTGACGGCTTTTCAAGCTATGGTAACAAAGTAACAATGATTTTTACCCTATATAGGGATTTCATATTTCTTGGATTTCTCACACAAAACGCTCTTATATATAGCGCGTTTTTCCGTTGTTACCTTGTTACTTTGCTACCTTTTTTATTGAAATGGCAACTCCTCTTGTGTCTCATCGATGCTCGCGAATCCATCATTATCCACATTCTCTTCTGGATTTAGTTGTAAAAACACACACCTCGAGTTTTTCCCGTCAATCTTCTTCTGCTTTGTATGATTTCCTTTGCTGTCCTGCTGGATAATTCCTTTCTTCGCCGCCCATGAAAGAAAAGATTTTTTAGAAAATCCACCATCCTTGCAAATCTGGTCAAACGCAGAATTGTAAAATATTGCATATCCATTCTCAACAATTCCCCACTTTTCGCAGCTCGTCATTGCATCAAACCGATGTCCATTCATTGCCACCTTATCCTGGATGAAATGATAACAGCGCTCATTATCTGAAAGCTCGTTTCGGTCTATAAGCACCTTTTTCGCCTCTTCCACGGAAATATATTGTCCATCCTTAAATATATAGTCTGTGGCTATTTTATCTGCTGCAAGAACGATAGAAAGCGAAATACTCTGCTTCTGCATCTTGTCCGTATCTAAAAGTTGTTTTTGAAATTCTTTCTGAATAGAACGAATTTCATCCTCACCGAGTTCCTTTATAATCTCCACAAACTCTTTCCCTGCATGTCCATAATTTTTCTTCACTGTTTCTGCCGTCTTCTGTGGATCCTGATATATTTTTTCGCCGCACTCAACTTCTAAGATTCTGTTAATTGCTCCGCCTTGATTGACATAACTGCTTAATGGCCGTTCTCCATTGCAGATCATCACGTTTCTCCAGCGGTTTTCTCGATTGATTCCAAGTTCTTTATTGGACCGGCTCTTTCCTTTCCCAGAACACAGATCATAAACAATTCCTTCAAAATTATCCCTGATTCTCGCTGAGGTTTTACTTGTATCATCGAGAAACATCGGGAGATGATTCAGCATATCCGCCTTTGCTTCCAGCGCAACATCTGTAGTTTTAAAATCTCCTATATATCTGCTCTCATCTGGATTCGCCCACACGGAAGCAGCGACCATCAAAGATACTGTCTTTCCTCCCTCTGTTTCTCCCCATAAGTCCACGAAAAACGGGAGCCCGCCAAGAACTTGCACTAATACACTGGAAAATGATGCAGCTAATAGAAATTTCACTTCCATCCTGCCAGATGCTCGAAGCTCCCGGACATGCCTTAGCCACACATCAAAGCTTCCATGATCTGAAACACTCTCAAAAGCTTGTTTGAAGCGATTATCACCATCAAAGATAATGTCTGTATCATAGGGGATAAACTGATCGTTAATCCATCCTAGCTTACTTGTGGAGTATTGCACATCTATGTAGTCATCATTTCCATTTTCCACGTCAGCGAGATACTTGACCAACAGCTTTGCATTTTCTGATGTGACAGATATTCCTCTTCCGGACAGCGCCACAATCTTATTCGCCGATGTAATCATTGTCTTTGGCACAACAATGTCCTGCCATTGATTATTTCGTTTGTATGCCAACTTGATCTGCTCTTCTCCAGTCTCGAGATTACGCAGCCTCTCCACTGGCAGAATCGGGTGATAGCAGGCTACCTCATCAACTCTTCCGGAATTCTGAGCAAAGACTCCTCGATCATCTGCTATCCATGCACCGCAATACATCCGATCATGAGGTCCCGTGAAATTGGTGTAATTATCCACTGTGCAGACAGTTCTATTTTCCTGCTCCTGCCTTTTCATTTCTCGATCTGCCTGGTAGTACCCTTTCATTATTTCTTCAAAATCCGACTTAACTCCTAGCTGTTTAGCTCTTCTGGTAAGCTGGACTTTTGTTTTTGACCGGAGAATCGGATCTTCCATCTCAAACAGCTCGATGAAAACTTCATCATCCAATATGCTGTCCGCATCAAATTCGCTCATCTCTTTCACATTCTCACCTCCTCACTGTTTAAAATATCATGCAGGTACAACTGATATTGCAGAGCATTGTAGCAGTCACACCAAGTCTCGCTGAATGGCTCTGATCGATTCATATAGTCGCGATACACATCAATCAGTACATTATTAAGCTCTCTTCTTTTTTTAAGTTTATCTTGTTCTTTTTTCCGCTGATCTGCTTTCTTTTTACTCCGGTATACAGCCAGCTTCGAGTGAAATGTTGGCTTATCATAAGTCCCTCCAAGACTTTGAAAAGCCTCTTTAAAATCAACCCGGTCCATCATTTGAACAAACGTGAATATATCTCCATTTGCCCCGCACCCAAAGCAATGAAAACTATCCTGATAGATTTTCATCGATGCTCCCCGATCCCCTTGGTGGAATGGGCAGTGAATAAATCCCGCCCGATCCACTTGGAATCCGTACTGCTCTGCAATTTCCCTCATACTGTATGTTTTCTTAATCTCTTCCTTATTCATCTTTCCTGCCTAACAATTCAATGATTTTCTTTCCGGTGTCTTTTTTCTCGCAAAATTCGAACCTCACATTGTATCGATCTCTGATGGTACAAAGAGATTTATAAAGCTGATCACCATCCACCGCCTTAGCTGACACCACATATCTTTCCCTTTTTCCATTTACGGTTCGGAAGCGTACTTCGTGTTTCCGCGGATTCTTCCAAAAATAAACATCTTCGATGTTATTTATGCCTTGTCCGTGTTCAACCAATATAATGAGTTGTATTCCCGCATCCATTGCTCTAAGCAGCTCTCTCTTAAACCTTTCATGTTGCTGGCAAACATTTCCGCAAAGCTCCTGTAGGTTTTGTTTTCTGTCAATGATCAGCCGGGGATTGTCCAAAGACATGTAATCCCCAACTAATAACTTACTAGAAAAGTATTTGACTCCACTCTCATCAAAAGTCTTTACAATTTTCCTAATTGCTCTTGCCTTTTCCCGGCTATCAATTTGTATATCCATCTATTCCACCTCTATGCAAACGGAAGTTCTTCATCGATTCCATCAGGAATATTCATAAATCCATCCCCTGCGGAAGTTGAATTTGGATGATATCCGTTAAGATGATTCTTATATGCTTGTGTTTCCGACATATCTGGCACTTGTGCATCTTTTACTTTGTCAGCAGACGTAAACCATCTAAGAACTCTTTTCTCGATTTCTTTTCCGTTGTAATAATCCATTTGCGGTCCGAACACTCCACCAATTGCTTTATTTTTAAACTGTTGCTCGAAGTTGTCTCCCCATTGCACTTCCATTTTGTTGGAATGCTCTACGCAAGTAATGAATGTTTTAAATGACCTGCTACAATTTCCATCAGCATCCTCTGTCAAGATGTACTGAGTCGCTTGATTTGGCCATTTTTTATCCGGTCTGATATCATCTCTAAACATTTTTTCAAAGTATCCTGGCTGCTTATCATTCTTTGCAAAATCGAAAGAAATTCTGATCATATCTTTCCCATTCTTGGACTTCATCTCCGTAACATCCTTAATTACCATGATATGTCCTCCAAGTTCTACCGGAGTAAAATCTCCCTGCGCTTTTGTATTATCAAAATTATTTGGCTTTCTCATATTTAAAATTCCTCCAATGCTTTAATTACTTCTACGATGTCATTATCAATCTCAAATTCCTCGAATGCTCCTAAAGGAGATTTCGCTGTGCTATTGTTTGCTCTCGTTTCAAACTTATACTGCCCATCAACACATTTGCTGAGAAGGACTGTTGTAAATTTACTTTCCAGCACAATCTTGTCCAATTTCTTACCAGACGTCTTAATCCGTGTGAACATGTAACCATTCTCGTCATGATCCGTTTGAGTGTGAGCGGTGAAGACGATTGTCAGATCATCACGATATGTATAACATTCACAAACCAGATCCCACACACATGCGGCTAGATCCACCCATTTATCATATCCTTTTTCCTTGCTTCTCCTCATTTCGTCTGCAACCATAAGTCCATTGATTGTGTCAACCACAATAACTTTAATGTTAGGACAACCTTCTGCCAGTCTCTTAATAAACGTTCTAACAACATTGGCATCGTCTGTTGCTTTATAGTTCTTGTTATCAGTGTTATATTGACTTCTCCAACCTTTCCAAGACAATCCTTTGCAGTCTGCGTCAATGTAGAATGTTGTCTTTGGATCTAAATTTCTCATACTTGTCGTCTTCCCCGAACCGGATTCTCCGGCGATACAAATTACCTTACTCATTATCTAATCCTCCTACTTAATCTGAATATTTTTCCCTTCAACAAGCCGCACTCCCTGCAAATCAATCCCTTCTTTCAGAGCCTTTTTGATTTTTGTCTTATCAGCTGTCGGCTCCGCATATTTCAGATAATCATCATCTATCTTTGAAATATCCGTAACTTCCACACTTTCCGACTTCCGGAAGGCGATTTTTACCTTGCTTGTCTCAAATTTCTGCCCTGCAAGTGCGCCTGCTAAGTATTTTTTAAGGGATGCCGCTCTGTTTTCCGCTGCCTTTTGGCGCTGTGCAAATACCTCTTTTTCCTTTTTAAGCACCTCCGCATCCGCTAGGAGATTCTTAATCCACAAAGCGATTCCCTCAACCTTCTCATCACGCTCCATTTCTAGTTTAGCTAACTCTTCAAGTGCCTTTTCACTGAGAATTTCCCCTGTTTCCGCATCGATTCCTCTTTCAAATGCCGCTACAATCGACTCGTTAATTTCATATAAATTTGCCATTATTGTTCTTCCTCCTCTGTTTTTTCTATTCCAAGAATTGCCAACATTGTTTTCTCGACTGTTGTCATATATCCGTCATTATCAAAACTATTGATGTACCGCTCCACCGCCCGAATTAGCCCTACTGCCTCCTCTGCCGGTATATCATCATTAAATTCCCATTTTTCCATCTATACTTCCTCCTTCGAAAATCTAAACTCCATAAGATCTGCAACCATCAAATACTCTTTCGCAGTCTTAGTTTCCCCATGCGTTTCCTTTACCTTTGCTCTAAACTCCTCCAAAGTGCCATAAAAGCAACCACATCTCACGCCAATATCTCCTGCTTTTGTCCTAAAAAATGTAGTTGTACGATATTCGGAGCCAAATCCATGCACTGTGGCGTAGTCAGCATCGCCGGACACCCTAGCATCGCCGGACACCCAAGCATTGCCGGACACCCTAGCATCGCCGTACACCCAAGCATCGCCGTACACCCTAGCATCGCCGCACACCCAAGCATCGCCGTACACCCAAGCATTGCCGGACACCCAAGCATTGCCGGACACCCAAGCATTGCCGAACACCCTAGCATCGCCGGCCACCCAAGCATTGCCATCATTGCTAAGATTCTCTTCTTTCTCCACATATCCACCAAGTTCTCCCTCTTCCACATTCCCAAAAGAGATCAGCGCCTTAATTCTAAAAAGCTTCTTTCCTAAAAAAGTCACAAATTCACTGGTTAATTCAAATTTTTTCATCTTGATTTTCCTCCTATTTTCGTTTATCCTGTAATTGGATTATTTAATAAGGGCGCGTTACCGGTTTACAGACCGTGCGCTCTTTTTTATTGGTCGTGAGATGTCGATCAGTTGTAAATCCTCTAAACCTCTCTTTGGTCTAAACGGAATGACATTTGCAAGTGCTTCTCTCTTCTCATACTGCTCTACTTTCCCATCTTTGTTTAATAATTTCCCAAAAATCATGCTTGTCCACCTCCTTTCTCAATTCCTAAAAGTTTATCAAGCTTATGTTGCCAGATAAAATACTCCCAGGTACTTCTTACTCCTTTTTTTGGCGGATATGCCTCACCTAAATCCCAGATTCCCCGCTGCATCTTAATCCTTACGCAGTGCGCAGAACATCCGATCTGTTTCCCTGCTTCTTCTGGGCTTAACCTTTTTGCCATGTTGCTCCTCCTTTCTTGCAAATACGGTGCACGGATACATCCTGCTGCTCTCAAGGCAGTTATTGTGTTTTCTGCAATCTTTGCAAGTCATGATTAAGCCGCCTCTGAATCTCTAAAAATCACATGATACCGTTTCTTCTGTCCATCACACTGTGTATACTCAATCTCTCTCGGATAGCCATGATCTGAGTACCACTGCTTTACCATATCAATGACCTGCGGAGCATACTTGCGGACAGCTCCTTGCCAATTTCCTTTAGATTCCCATGTTTCCGTGTACAGATCTTCTGATAAGTCCAATCTACGGATAATCTCGTTCACCGCCTTATCTGCCGGTTTGCCGGAACTCTGATAGTAAAGTCTCGCCTGTCTTGCGATATGTACGGTGTCATAATACTGCTGATCTGCCTCAATCATGATCGGGAGATTAACTCCTGCCTTTTCGTAGAGCGATTTTGCTGTTAGAAGCTGGATTTTACTGTTGCAGCCTGCTGCTTGAAGCATTGGAGTTAAAATCTTTACTGCATTGTTGACACTGGCAAGACGTTCGTTGCTTTGTTTCTTCTTTGGCATCTCGTAAGAGCCGGTCTTGCGGAGGGCAGGAAGAACTTCTGAAGTAACCCAATGTTTGAATCTTTTCGCTGATTCCAACTTGCTACCGAAGATAAGGGCGTATAAGCCGGATTCGTTAATTACTGTCACTTTCCTTCTTTGACCTGCGTACTCAATTTGGGTACTCAGCTTATCCTCATCTAACACATGATTCGGAACTGTATTTTTAGGGTTTGCATATCCTAATGCCTCTGCCACATCTTTCCCCACAAACCACGGTTCATTGTCAATAGTTACTGTTCGGATGTTGCCGAACTCTTCGTTGTTAAAAATCTGTAATTCGTTCATTTTTTTACCTCTTAATCTTCTTTCTTAACAGATTCGCCCTTACTCTGCTCTGCCTCTTCTGCCACTTTCTTGGATGCCATTGCTTCAGCGAATCCCAAGAAGTATCCTTTATCCATGTCGGACATTTCCGGCAGAGCATGTGCAACTTTGCGGATAATCTCTTTTTCTTTCTCACTCATGCTGTCACCTCTCTTTCTTTTGATTTATTGCCATTTGTTTGCATATCTCCTATAATCTACTTACAAGGCACTGCCATGCCCGAGTACTGCGAAAGGAGACATGCAATCTATGACACAAATTCGTTTAGCTGCTGGGGGATATAGTGGAAATATCGAAAAAAAGCTTCAATATTTATCCTCTAGTAGCGTGTTTGGAATTTTTTCAGATTCTTTTATGTCGGAGTTTACACATCACAAAAACTTTACTGATTTTTGCGAAGCAATTGGTTGTGATATTACTTCCCAAAGCGATTTGGATAAACTACAAGATACAAACACTTTTGATGAAGCAATACGTTTCAACTCAGAATTTTCTTCTTGGCAAGAAATGATTGAAACCGCATATCAAAAACTCCTTGACAAAAAATAATCTCATGGTGGGGCAATATCATTGCATTTGCCCTGCCACTAATCTCACATCGCATTCAACATATCCGTCTGCGATTTTTGTTGGTGTCAAATATGCTTTTGTAACCGATTGTGACGGAGCATTTGAAAATGATAGCGGATATCCTTCAAGCGCTGCTTCTTTTAAATTAGGAAGATCTTCTTCAGACACCTCCTCTTCAAGAAGTTCAGCAAATGCTTCTGGAGTTTTTTTGATTTCAATTAATCCAAATACCATATTAGAAAATTCTTTCTCACCGGTAATCGATTTTAATAAATCAAATTTCTTCATTTCTTTCACCTCTTTTCTATTTATCACTGTCCTCTGCATCATTACCGGGTTGGAACGGTCTAGGCGGTCATCTTTTTGATTCCTGCCGCCTGCCTGCATTACAGTGCCGAGATAACCCGGCTATTGAGTTAAATATGTAATAATGCGACTTGTTTCAAATTATTTTCTTTTATATAAGCAAGAACATCTTCTTCCGTCCCCGCTACCACTGTCGCTGTACATCCTTTTGTAACTTTGTCTAAATGGTAGAAATCTTCGTTATTTCTTAAAAAGAAGTTCGATTTTCCTTTCATGTAATGCGTTGCGTATTCGCCTTTTTTCATTGTTCTGATTACCATATCTAAAACTGTCATTTCTATTTCCTCGCTTTCGTTTGTGTTGTTTTGAGCTTGTAAACTCATAATACAGCCATTTTAAGAGTTTGTCAACCCTTTCCAAGAAAATTTATTTTGCTTTTTGAGTTGATAAACTCACAATCATGTGATATAATACATATTGTCAGGAGGTGATAATTTGGAAATGTATGAGAGGATAAAGCTCCTCCGAACCGAACAATTACATATGACACAAACCGAATTTGGAGAAGCTCTCGGAGTAAAACGGGATGTTATAAATAATATTGAAAATAATCGTTTGAAGAATCCGGAAAAGCAAGAACCGATTTATAGGTTAATGTGTGAAAAATTCAACGTAAGCGAGGAATGGCTCCGGACCGGAGAAGGTGAGATGTTTGTTCCTTTAACAAAGAATCAGCTAATTACAGAATTTGCAGCTGATCTAGTAATGGAAGATAATACATTTAAGAAGCGTCTTTTCGAGGCACTAGCCAAACTTAATGAAAGCGAGTGGGAGGTTCTGGAAAAGCTGGCTGACAGCTTAATAAAAAAGGACTAGGGGTCATCCCCTAGCCCAGAATCTTTTTGCAGAATCGGAAAACAAGTTCTAACATTTCTGCGTTATTGGACTTATTGACCAATTCAATGATTAATCGCTTATAATCCATTATGTATCCCTCCGCGCTTTTCGAACAAACTTTCGAAATTCCTTATTGAAATATTACTACACTTCCAAACATATTTCAATAGATTTTCCGAACATTTGTTCTGTTTTTTTAAAGGAAAATTTTTCCTTTCTATATAAGTAAACAAAGCAACGTGGGGAAACTTATGCGAAACATGGAAATCGTCCCAGACCTGGGACACTTATTTATATGGAGAATCGATAAGGTCGAAAATTCGCACCTTTAAGCCTTTGGCAAGAATTTCCAGTGTATCCGCCGATGGTGATACTGTACCGTTTGCAATGCGGCTGATCGTGGACTTGGATATGCCAGTCATAATCGAAACTTGCCGAGTAGATAGGTTTTTGCTTAGCATGATCTTATCGAGTAATATCTTCATATTGCAATTATAAAATACAAAACATTACAGGTATACTGGTAAAAAATGGAAAAGATATAGATGCTTCGGTGTTTATATAAATGTGGCGTACAAAAAAAGAAAAATTGCAGGGGAAAGAGAGGAAAAACAAAAATGAAAAAGAAACTTGTAGTATTGTTATTGGCGGCAACTATGTCATTATCTGTTGTGGCATGCGGAGGAGAAAAGGAAGAAGCAAATAAAACTGAAGCTCCAAAGACTGAAGCTGCAAAGAAAGAAAAGACTGAAGAAACTAAAGAACCGAAAGTTGAAGTCACATATCAAACAATTCTTGATGATTACAGTAAAAGAATTGCGGACGCAACACCGGGGCTTGTTGAAGAATATAATGTAGAATCTGCCGCTATTGCAAACGATATAACCGCGCTTGCTGAATTATCCAATACTAAAGTATCAAAGTTAGCTGAAATATCTAATCAAGGTGTAACCGAAATGGCTACTCTAATGCAGAAAAATGGTGACGAATACAGTGTATATGAAGAATGGGCTAATAAATTAATGGAAGTTTACACGCAATACTCTGCTCAGATTACAGATGCTTACACCGCTTCCACTTCTGGGATGAGCGCGGAAGATATGCTTAACTCTCTAGAAACATTAGGACAATAGGTTAAAGAGAGGGATTGAATAATGAGCAAAAGAAATGCGAACAGCGGCGGATCGGGGTGTCTGGGATTCTTTGTATTTGTAATATTTATCGCCTTTGCAATGACGATATATTCATATTTTTGGATACCAGCAATTCCAATTATGATATATCTTGCTAAAAGCAAGAAATTCACCGAAAAACGTGCGAGAAACGTAACTATATGCGCAGCAGTACTAATTACCTCGCTTATTACTTTTGGCTATCTTAATGCACCTACCAAATTAAGTGGCATAGAAGTTACGTGGGGGAACACGGAAGCCACTGTCGGAGATACGATTGAGCTTGAAGTCGCAGCTATTCCAAGTGATGCAAAACTCAAAGATGTAGAAATGCCAAAAAGTGATTTGGTTGATTTCAAATTCAGAGATGGGAAGGCAGTGCTTACTTTCGAAAATCCTGGGGAAACAGAAATTTGGTTTACTGCCGGGAAAGATATTAAGAGTGAAAAGAAGAAATTTACAGTTATAAGCAAAGAAGAGAAAGCACAGAGAGAAGCTGCTAAATTAGCAGAAAAGCAAGCACAAGAAGAAGCAGAGAAACAAGCTGAGTTGCAGGCGCAACAAGAAGCGGCATTAGCGGAACAAGAACGAATCGCGCAAGAGCAGGCTGCTGCACAAGCAGCACAAGAACAGGCTGCACAGCAAAGCCAAGAAGATCCTATTGTATATGTAACAAATACCGGCGCTAAATATCATAGAGCCGGATGTAGAACCTTAAAATCAAAAATAGAAAAACATTTGTCCGAGGTTCGCGGTTATTACGAACCTTGCGGAATTTGTAACCCTCCGCAATAAAAATGAAAAACCGCCCAGTGTTACCAGCACTGAACGGCTTAATATACACCCGAAGATGTACAGTTATCTAGCAAATATATTGTATCATCTTCGAAACAGTTTAACAATCAGAACATGCATTCTTTTTGTTAGCTGTTATTTTTATACCAAAAAGGAGATGAATCTATGCCAAAGAGAAAGAAACACCCAAAATTACCAAATGGATATGGCTCCATTAAGTATCTCGGAAAGAACCGCCGGAATCCTTATGCCGTGCATCCACCAGTTACCGACTACACAGATGAGGGAGTCCCGATTACTCCAAAAGCCTTATGCTATGTGGACGACTGGATGAAAGGATTTATAATCTTAACATCACATAAAGCTGGCACATACACGAAAGGAGACGAAAGGGATATAATCTTACCTATCGATCAGAAAAGCCTTGAAATCATCGCACAGCGCTTGCTGTCTGACTATAACAAAGCGCAGGGAATTGTGGAAGAAGAAAAAGCGCCAGAAAAGACTTTTGCAGAAGTGTATAAGGAGTTTTGGAAGTATAAATTTGAAAATGAAAAAGGAAAGAAATTATCTGAATCAAGCAAACGTTCAATTCAGGCAGCCTTTAAAAATGCCAAAACTCTGCACGACCGTCCATTTAGAGAGCTGAGACACGATGATCTGCAATCTGTCGTAGATAACTGCCCTCTAAAACACTCCTCTTTGGAGCTGATCGTGCATCTATTCCGGCAAATGTATGCTTATGCGGACATCTATGAATTATGCGATAAAGACTATTCTGCGCACATTAAAATCAATAAAGAGGATGACGATGAATCCGGTGTGCCATTTACTGATAACGACCTTAAAATTTTATGGAATAACAAAGACGATGAAATTGTAGAATTTATCTTGATTATGTGTTATTCCGGGTTCCGGATCCGTGCGTACAAAAACTTAGAGATTAATCTAAAAGATACATATTTTAAGGGTGGCATAAAAACGAAAGCCAGTAAAGACCGCATTGTCCCAATCCACTCCGCCATATTGCCTCTTGTCAAACGCAGGCTAAAAGCAGGCAGTATATTTCCAAGTACATACAGCAGTTTTTTAAAAGACATGTCAAATAAACTGTCGGAATTAGGAATTGAAAAGCACACCCCTCACGACTGCCGACACACATTTTCGGCTCTTTGCGAGAAATACGGTGTAAATGAAAATGACCGTAAGAGAATGATGGGACATAGCTTTGGGAATGATATTACAAACGCAAAGTATGGTCACCGCACCATTGAAGATCTAAGAGAAGAAATCGAAAAGATAAAAGTTTGTTACTAATGTGTTACTAACGGAATCGAATTATCTATGTTTTAAACAGTCCGATATGCACTCACTAAACACTTAAAAAATGGCTTAAAATCAACGTTTTTCGTTATTTTCGTTGCAATTAAGCCATTCTTCACAATCATGCCAACTTTAAGAAATGTTTAATTTCATATCACGATTTTAGTGGGTTTTCAAGCATTTTTGT